>ERZ1740058.23-NODE-23-length-116820-cov-8.258305_pt1 | contig 116820 bp, 99 predicted proteins | sample MGYA00581745_ERZ1740058 | MGnify/ENA primary metagenome ERZ1740058 (study PRJEB43018, sample SAMN04849742) | marine metagenome | isolation source: floating plastic debris | place: Pacific Ocean | collected 2008-08-30 | study: EMG produced TPA metagenomics assembly...
GTCGCCCTGTACGAGGCCGACCTTCAGCGAGGCGGGGCCGTCGGTGCGGCCGCCCGTCGACTGGGCGGCGTTGGCGTCAGAGTTGTTGCCGCCCGGAACGCTCACCGGGTTGCCCAGGATGTCCTGACCTTGGCCGTCGATGAGGTTGTCCACGGCGCTCAGCGGTCCGCCGAGGAAGTCGCTGAAGTTCAGGCTGCCGATGATCGAGAAGTCGACGCCGAACGCGTTGTTCTCGGTCAGGGCCGCCTGCAGGATGGTCGCCTCGACGAGCACCTGGCTGGGCTTGGTGTCGATCTGCACGAGCAGGTCGCGGATGGCCTCGACGTTCTCCTCGAAGTCGACGACCACGATGAAGCTCTCGGCGGCCATGTCATCGGCGCCGACGGGCGCGTTGTCCTGGATCTGGAACGGGGCGGTCTTGCCCGGGGCCTTGATCTGCCCGTTCTCGCTGAGCAGTGCCTGGGCGAACTCGGCGGCGTCGCTCGAGTTGATGTAATCCAGAGGGATCACCGCCGTCGTGCGCTGGCGGCTGCTCTCGATAAGGCGTTGGATCTCCTCGGCGGTGTACACATAGATGAAGTTGCCTTCCTCGATGTAGCCGAAGCCGTTGACGTGCAGGATGGCGTCGAGCGCCTCGTAGAACGTCACGCCGTAGAGCGTTGCGGTAACGGTCGCGGCCACGTTCCGGCTGGCGACGATGTTGCGCTGGCTCTGGATCGAGAGCATCTGCAGGACGTCGGCGAGTTCCTCGTCAACGACGTGCAGGTCGACGATCAGATGCTCGTCAACGGTGATCTCGCCCTCGACCGGAACGTCCTTGATGTCGCCGACGGGCTTGGCGTCCGGCGAGATGAGCTCGGGTGTCTTCTCCAGCGAGAAGGCGTCGCCGGCCTGGCCGAGTGCTGCGGGAGTGCCGGCCAAGGCGCCAAGCGCCGCGGCCGAGGCGGTGGTCAGCGTGACGTTGGTGGTCGACGCGTTGTGCTTGTTGCTTTGAGCCGTCATAGTGGGTGTTCCCTCGATCCGCGGTTCATCCGTCCATGCCATCCGGCCGCAACCCCTGCGGTGCGTCCATGGGCCAAAACATCCGTTCTTTCCTCGACGGTCGCCAATGCCGACTTGTCGTTTCGAGCCCACAAAACAGAACAACCGGCCAGCCTGCACCAAGTGGGCAAGGCCTGCCGGTCGCACGGGTTGTGTTGTTGGGATCAGCCCTCGGAGAGTGGCGTACGGCCGTCGGGGCCGAGAACGGGCTCGGTTTCAGCGTCGCGTTGCTGCTGGCCCTGCGGCTTGGGCTCGGCGTAGGCCTGGCGGGGCACGTCGGTTACCAGACGCAACCGAAGCCAGATGAGGGCGGTGAACAACAGCAGAGCCACGCAGATGGTTGTTCCCGAACGGCCGAAGACCGTTGCGAACGCGCTGCGACGGGGAGCAAACGAAGCCCTGTTGGTTGTGGTCATCACCGCAAGCCTCCGAAGCGGTACTTCGGGCGTTGCGACCTCACGATTGAGTAGAAGTGCGAGGGTGCGAGAACTCGGGCGGGCGGCCCTACTCGCGCTCGACAACGACGCGGCCGGTGTAGGCCTCCACATCGATGCGGAAGGTCTGGCCGATCGCGTCGCGGATCCGAATGAACCCGCCGGTGCTCGGGCGTTCGCCGTCGAGGGTCTCGACAGGACCACCCAGCTCATCGAAGATCAGGATGTTATCGCCATCAAAGTCGACCTCGATGATGGCGGCGCCAGCGGTGCGCTCCTCGTCCCAGATGACCTCGTAGCGGTTGCCGTCTCGGGTCCGATCGAAGAGCGCGTCAACGTCGGGATCGATGACCGAGCCGCGAACCTCGCACAGCACATAGCGCCCCTCGTCCTCATAGAAAATGATGGCTCGGCGGGCCTGATACGCCACGGCATCGGACTGCGCGTACGTGATGTCCGCCACGAGCTCGCGGACGGCCGTCTGGACACGCAGGTTGCCGGCCGAACTCATCGACGGCACCACGATCGCCGCCGCCGTTCCCAGGATGGTCACGACGACGAGGACTTCCAAGAGCGTGTACGCGCGGGCAAGCATGGAAACTCCTTGGCGCAGTTGCGCGTGCACCATTCCGTCAGGGCGTGCGTGGGAAGGGGACGTCATCGCCCGAGAATCCACCAGCCCAGAGGTTGCCGGTGTCGGGATCGAAGATCCACGCGTGATCGGTCTGATACTCGCTGTCGGGCGAGTCGCGATGGATGATCGCCAGGCGGTTCTCACCACCGACGTACGCGTTCACCGGCGCGGACATGAGGTAGTTCGTCGTGTCACCGACGATCTCGCCCCACGTGCCATCGCCCTCCTCGATCGTCGGGAACGAGTCGTTCCGCGCCCGGTAGACGACCACGTGTCGGCGAACCTTGCCCAAGTCGTAGAGCGTCGCGTTGACCTGCGACTCCTCCTGGGCGCCGACCATCTGCGGCACCACGATCGAGGCGAGGATCGCGAGGATCACCACAACGATGAGGATCTCAACGAGCGTAAACGCGGCACGTACGCGTGGCATGCCCAAACCTCCGTCGATACCCCTGCAGCCTCGCAAATGCCCGCCGTGGGCTCTCGCCCACGGCGGACCTAGATCAAACCATCAACACTGGATTACGGGGCGATCCAGCCACCGGCGGCCTCATCGAAGCCGTTCATCCAGATGCGGCCGGTGTCCTCGTCGTACACCCAACCATCATCGCCAGCCTCGACCGCATCGGTCGGAGCATCGGTACCAGCAGTGACGGTGCTGGTGCCGGTACGGGGGTTAACCGGAGCCACCCGCAGGTAGTCGCCGTTGACGATACTGGTCCAGCCGCCGACGGGCTCGGTGAGCCCCTCGTCGGTGAACAGATCATCGGCGGCCGGAGCGATGCCGTTGTTGCGAACGCGGTACAGCTCGATCTGGTTACGAACCGTCTGGAGCTGGCTCTCCGCGCTGCTCACCTGGGCGTCCTCACTGGCGCTTGTGAACTGCGGGATAACGATCGCGGCCAGGATGCCGAGGATCACCACGACGATCAGAATTTCAACAAGCGTAAATGCCTTACGAACCTGTGCGCGCATGATGCGTGCCCTCCTAGGTACCCGCCGCCCGAGCTCTCACCGAACCATTCGGCGTCGCGTCGTCACGCTCGCGCGGGCGAGCTCTGTCTTGGCCCGTGGTTGGCACCATGCCAATCACGGCCATAGGGAGCATCGGATTCACGCTGCGGTGTGTCCGCCGCTTCAGCGGTCTGGCGGAAGATACAGGTCGGTTTGTGCGGCCTGGGAACGTGGGATCACGTGACGACGGGCGTACTCGACTTATCACACCAGTCGCGCAACAAAAACCCGGGCGTCGGCCCGGGTGCAGGAGTCTCTGGAGTGTTCTCGGTCCTTTACGACCCGCGGGCGTCGAGGATCAAGCCGGCAAGGTCATCACTGGGCACGCCAAGCGAGCCGAGCAGGCCGGCGGCCGCGATGGCCTCGGCGTCGTTGCCGTCGCGGGCGATCTGCAGCAGGCGCTGGATCTGACGCTCGAGCAGTTGGTTGCCGTGGCGGCGGGCCGAGTTGGCCGTGTGGCCAAGCAAGGCCACACGCTGGGCCCCCTGGCCCTGGATCGCACGATCGAACACGGCCTGCTGCGCGCTGGGCGCGTCGATCCAGCTGAGCAATTCGGCGAGGCGGAGCTCGAACAGCCCCTCGTCTTCCCCGAGCGCCTGAACGAGCTGGGTGGTGGCGTCGGAGGCGATGATCACGCGGTTATCGGATACCGCAAGCTCGACCAAGGCATCGATCGCCAACGCGGCGTAGATCGTGGCCTCTTCCTCAGAGATGGGCCCACCGAGTGTGCGCTCCACGAGGTCGTCGATGGTCGCCTGCATCTGGTCGCTGCGAAGGCCCGCGGTGCGGATCGCGATCGAGCGGTCCTCGCCATAGCGGCGACGCAGCTCGATCTCATCGGCGCCTCCCGAGAGCATCAGCAGCGGCGCGGCCAGCAGGCGGCTCGTGGCACCCATCTGGGCGACCAAGCCAACCGACTGATCCAGCGGCAGGCTCGCCACCACAAGGTCGACGCTCGCAGCGGTCTCGTACTCCTCACGCAGGGAGTCGAGCGACTCGCCGGCGGGGCTCACGCGGAATCCCATGCCCTCGAGCATGCGCTGCAGGCCGCGACCAACCTCGGGGTCGCTGGCGACCACCAAAGCGTAGCGATCGGTGGCGCCGCGAATCGACGAGGCGAGGATCGGCGCGATCAGGTCGCTGCGGTCGAACGGCTGGTCGGGCTGCGCGCTCGCGAAGGCCAGGGCGGCCTCGTACTGCACGCGGCGGTTCGGGTAGGTCAATGACTCGACGAGCGGCTGGGCGGTGCCGGTCGAGGCAACCCAGAGGTCCTGGCCGCCGGCGGTCTGGCCGATGGCCTCGATCGCCTTGCGCGCCAACTGCGTGTTGCTCGTCGCGAGCGCCCGAGCCAGCACGTTCTGTGCTATGGTCGAGCCCGACGCGACGGCGTAGTACATCGGCTCGCGAAGGCCAAGGTCGAGGTTGGCGTCCTCGGGACGCTCGATGTCCAAGCGAAGGTACGACGCGACCCACAGAGCCGCAGCCGCGGCGTTGGGGCGGCGGACCAGCCGGAGCGAGTCCTCGCTCAGACGCATGGCCATCATCTCGTGGAACACCGGGGTCGGCACCGAATCGAAGATGAGACCACCCGCGGTCGGCTGGTAGCTCCAAACAGGTTGGTTGCCCTCGCCGGGGAAGCTCGTCACGCTGGCGACCTCGGCCGAGAAGTTCTCAGCGATTGTCACGTACAGCTCGTGGGCGCTCGCACCGTCGGCATCCATCACGGACGACAGTGCTCGTTGGGCGGCGTCGCGCACGGGGGCGTTCATTGACGATTGCGCAACCTCGGCAAGGAACGGGGCCGACGTGTCGTAGCCAATCTGACCGAGCAGGTCGGCGATCGCGCGCTGGGTCTGCGGGGCGGCCTCACGCAGTGCGACGCTCAGGGGCATGACGGCCTGCTGGCCAAGCTGCACCAGGACGGCGCGCACTTCGCGAACGAGCGACGGGTCGGCGCCCTCGTCGATCACGCGAAGCAGCTGCGGCACGGCGTACTCGCCGGCGGCGACAAGGCGCTCCTTGGCGAGCAAGCGGCCGCGCAACGGGCCGGTGAGCATCGCGATGTTCTCGGCGATCTCCTGCGGGTCGCGCGAGCGCTGCAGCCGGCCTTCTCTGTACAACTGCTGGAGCGACGCGGCCTGGCTCTCGGCAAGGCCCGAGCGGATGGCCTCGTTCACCGCACGATCGAAGCGGTCCTGAAGGCCCGCGCCCTCGATCAGCTCGACGAACTCGCGGGGCTCGAGGCCACGACCGACGAGCTGCGCGGCGTAATCGGCGGCGACATCATCGCGATCGATGAACACGAAGTGGATGAACTCATCCAGCAGCTGGCGATCGGTCAGCCGATCCGGGCCGTCCTGGGCCATCGCCGGTGCGGCGAGATGGGTGGAGACGGCCAGTGCGAGGCAGCCGGCGAAGGTGGGCAGGGTCGATCGCGAAAACATGGGCACGAGCTGCACTCCTCTAAAGAGATCGGTCGTCGTATGGCCGCCTGTGGGACGCCACACTCACCCCGTCAGGGACTCCAGGGTCCCAGCCGGGGGGTCGGGAGGATAGACCACCGCCGCCGACAAGGCAGCCTCCCCAGGCCGAAGGGCCCGTGGTTGGGGACGGTACGGGGCGGTGGCCAAACAGGATCCAGCGACGCTTACAGCGGTGACCAAATGCGTGTTTCTTCGGCCCATGTGAAGATTGGCTGCTCGCTGCTCAGAACTAGCCGGCCTTGAGCTTCGGCACCGAACGCTCATGGGGCTCGTCGGCGGGCGGCTGGAGTCGCTCGCGTGCCGCAATGAACGCATCCTGACAGGCCTCGAACGCGTCGACCACCGCCGGGTCGAACTGGCGGCCTCGCTCCTCCACGATGATACCTGCGGCCTTCTCGTGGCTCATCGCGTCCTTGTACGCCCGCTTGCTCGTCAGGGCGTCGTACACATCGGCGAGGGCGACGATCCGAGCCGCGAGCTGGATGTCCTCACCCGCGAGGCCGGTCGGGTAGCCCGAGCCGTCCCACCGCTCGTGGTGCTCCAGCGTCACGACGATGGCCATGTCGACGAGCTCGTCGCGGCCCATCGTCCGGCGGATCGCCAACAGCGTGTCGGCGCCGATGACCGGGTGTCGTTCCATCCGCGAGCGCTCGGTGTCGGTCAGTCGCCCAGGTTTCAGGAGTACCGAATCGGAGATGCCGACCTTGCCGATGTCGTGCATCATCGAGGCGACGCGGAGGCGATTGATGTACCGCTCGTCGATATCGGGGTGCGTCTTGGCGAGCTCGAGCGCCAGAATCTCGCAATACTCAGCGATGCGTTCGAGGTGCGTGCCCGTGTCGGTGTCTCGATAGTCGGCGAGCTTGGCCAGGCCTTGGATGAGCGCATCTCTGGTGCTCATCGCTTGCTGCAAGCGGCGCTCGACCTCGTCCTCGAGCCCGGCGTTGATCGCCTCGAGCTCGCGGTCGTGCTTGCGCATGAGTGAGGCGGTCGTGATCCCAGTCGCGAGCAGCACGATGGATCCGATGCCAACCGAGATCCAGAGCATGCCGCTAGTCGCGGCTTCGCCAGCGGTGAGAAGGCCTTCTTCCGGTTGGTGTACCAGCAGGCGAGCCCCCAGCTCGGGCATCTCCTTGATCGAGATGAAGTGCGTCTGGAAGCCGTTGAAGCTGACCTTGCCGGAGGCGATTTGCTCGCCACTGACGTCACCAATCGTGCCCAGCTGCCCATCGTCGCGCCGGAGCTCCTTTTGCCCGAGGTTTACATCGAGCAGCGACTTGTCCTTCCGCATGTCGGGGTGGCAGAGCAGGTTGCCGTCTTCATCGATGAGGCATGCAAATCCGCCGGCGGGCAGGGCGAAGGACTCGATCACGGCCTGAGAGATCTGCCACGCCTCGTTGCCGTACTCGACGCTGCCACCGACCGTCTCCGCGAGCTTGGCCCCCACCGCTTGTGTGGTTGAGATGTTGCTCTGGACGATCTCGTCCGCGAACTTTTGGGCGACTTGGCTGCGGACTTCGCGAAACGTGACTGCCCAGCCGACGGCCATCAAGACCGCCTGCGCCGCGATGGTGACGAGTACGACTCGACGACGAGAACCGCTCGTCGAGCGAGCGCTCGCACCGATCACCCGATGCGGCGAATCCAACGGATCACGCGGCCCCTGTGTCGTGACGGTCGTGCTTGGCATCGGAGCAGAATCGGCCTGTTCGCAGATCGTCATCATGGCGCAGCAGATCACGTCGGACGATCCCGAATGCGCTTGCCGACATCCTGAATAGTTACGTGGACTTGCGGATCTCCGGGGTTCTCCTCGGAGTCGCTACCGATAGCCAACTTGGGCGTCCTAAAACGGGACGGAATGCTCGGCTATGTCCGCCTAACCCACAAAAAACACACAACTTACGGCGTATCCATCGCGTCCTGCGTCAAGCGAACGAACGGTGCCGCCGATTTCACTGGCGTCCGCAGCAGGCCGTAGCGCTCGGAGCGCCGGGAAGGGATGTGAGGTGTGTGCCATGCCGTTCGAGAAGGACGTGCTGACTACGGGAGAAGTCGCGGAGATCTGCAAGGTCGCCCCGCGCACGGTGAGCAAGTGGTTCGACTCAGGGGAACTTGAGGGTTATCGGATTCCGGGGTCCAAGGACCGCCGGATCCCGTTGCCCGCCCTGGTCAAGTTCATGAAGAAGCACCGCATGCCGCTGGACGGTCTGAAGACCACCGGCACCCGCGTGCTTCTCGTCGATAGCGACTCGGCAGTCACCGAGGGCCTGGGCAGCATCATCGCCGAGCAGACCGAGTACGAGGTGTATACCGCCTCGACCAGCTTCCAGGCCGGAATGATGTGCGAGAAGCTCCGCCCGCATGTGCTTCTACTGGACATGCACCTCGGCGAGAACGAGACCCAGCAGGTCGTGCAGATGGTCCGCTCCAACGACGCGCTGGCCATGACCCGCATCGTCGCGCTGAGCAACCGCCTGACCGACGGCCAGGCCCAGGGCCTGAAGAGCCAGGGCTTCGACGGCTTCCTCCGCAAGCCGTTCCCGGCCCGCGAGGCGCTCCGCGTCATCGAATCGATGACCACCATGGTCTGATAGAACAAGCACACACCAAAGCCGAAACACACAAGCCCACGCGCTCGCGCGTGGGCTTGCTTGGTTATGGGTTGCTGGAATGCGCTGCTACTACAGCACGGCGAGCGACGCCGCGACGATATCGCGTGCGGCGCCGAGATCCCGGCGATCGATCATCTCGGTGACCGTGTGGATGTACCGCGTGCCGCAGACGATGCCGATGGCCTTCGCGCCGGCGGCCGCCTGCTGCGCGGCGGCACCGTCCTGGCCACCGCGCGCCAAGATGGTGCGCTGGTAGGCGATGCGCTTCTTCTTGGCGATCGCCTCCACCTGGTCGACCAGTTCATGGTGGGCGATGAAGCTCGCATCCTGGATGTGCAGGCCGAAGCCCTTGCCGTGCTGCGTCACCGACTCAGCCTCGGGCACGCCCGGGGTATCGCACGCGAGCGAGACATCGATGCCAAGACCGACATCGGGCTGGACGGCGAAGCTCGCGGTCTTCGCACCGCGGAGGCCGACCTCTTCCTGCGTGGTGAACGCAACCACGACCTCGCAGTTGTGGCCGGAGCCGCTCTTGTGCAGCTTTCGGATGCTCTCGATGCCAAGCCAGCAGGCGAAGCGGTTGTCGAGCGCCTTGCTGACGACCTTGGTACCGATCTCGATGAGTGGCTCGTCCATAACGACGTAGTCGCCGATGCGGACCTTCTCCTTCACCTCGTCGGCGGGCATGCCGGTGTCGACGAAGAACTCCTTGACCTCCGGGACCTTGTTTCGTTCTTCAGGCCCGGAGATATGTACGGGCCGGCCGCCGGGGTTCATGACGGCCTTGAGATCGCCGCCGCTGGTGCACACGAGCACGCGTCGGCTGAAGAGGTTCCGGGTGTCGAAGCCGCCGGCGGGGTTGAGGCGGATGAAGCCCTTGTCGTCGATGTGGCTCACGTAGAAGCCGATCTCGTCCATGTGGCTGAGGATCATGACCTTGGTCGGGTCGGCCTTGCTCGCGGAAACCTTCTTCGTGGTCTTCTTGCTCGTCTTCTTCGAGCCGCCCTTGGGGCGCGGGTGCCGCGTGCAGATCAGCGAGCCCATGGCGTCGGTGTACGTCTCGTCGAAGAGGCCCTGAACCTCTTCCTCGATGAGCGCGCGGACGCGCTCCTCGCGGCCGGGCACGCCGGGGGTCTCGCACAGGCGCTTGAGCAGGTCGATGTTGAGGTCGTCTTTCACGGATTACGCTCCTTCTCATGGACTCGCGGGCGGGTTTTCGGCCGCCGGCGGGCCCGCACTGTACCGCAGCCAGAGCCGCATCGCTTATTATCGAGGCATGGCGACCAAGAGCCCCATGCTGGACCTCTACCAAGAACTCGAGGCCGCGCTGCACCCGTACGGCGATCCCGAACGCGGGCTGTTCGTCCCGATGGCCTTCGAGCACGTCGAGCTCGAGTACGCTGCGATCCGAAAGGGCTGTGCGCTCGTCGACCTGCCGCAGGCGGGCACGGTTGAGGTTGGCGGTGCCGATCGCCTGGACTTCCTGAACAACCTGGTCACCCAGGAGCTCAAGGGTCTCGAATCCATGCGCAGTGTGCGCAGCTTCTGGCTGAACCGCAAGGGCCGCATCGACGCCGACCTGCGGATCGTTGACACCGGCGAACGCACGCTCATGGCCGCCGATGCGCTCGTTGCCGCCGCCACGGCCGAGTCGCTGGCGGAATACGTGTTCGCCGAGGACGTGACGCTTGAGGACGCGAGCGAGCGAACACACGTACTGGCGCTGCACGGCCCGCGCGCCGCGCAGGCTCTTATGGCCGTCGCCGACACCGACGAGAACGTGGATCTCGAACCCGGGCAGGCCATGACCGTGATGGTGACCGGCGAGCAGGTGCTCGTCGAACGCGAGGACAGCGCGGGCGAGTTGGGGTTGGTGCTCACAATGCGCACCGAAGCGGCACGACCGATCTACGTCGCACTAGCGAACGTCGACGTTGTCCGACCCTGCGGCTGGATGGCATACAACATCGCGCGCATCGAGGCTGGTTGGCCGCTCTTCCAGATCGACTTCGACGGCCGGAGCCTACCGGCGGAGACCGGCGTGCTGGACGACCGCGTGTCGTTCACCAAGGGCTGCTATCTCGGGCAAGAGGTCGTCGCGCGCATGTACGCGCTCGGCAAGCCCAAGCAGGTCCTCATCGCGCTCCGGCTGGCCGAGGGCCAAGAGCCGCGTCTGCCCGAAGAGAAGGCCGAGATCTTTGTGGACGATTCGGCCGAGAAATCGGTCGGCACGATCACGAGCTCGACGATCGCGCCCATGCTGAGCGCCACGCCCATCGCGCTCGCCCAGGTGCGCAGCGGACACACGGACCCCGGTACCACGCTGTTCGTCGAGGCCGAGGGTGAGCGCACGCCGTTCGAGGTGCAGCCTCAACTCGCCTCGTGGCCCGCCGTCGAAGCATCATCTACGCCAGACCGGCAGTAGGTCAGCTCGACATCCTCACCAACACGACGGACGCGACCCAGCCGGAGTTTGACGCCCGAGGACAGCGCCGGCGCCACCCGACCCACCGCCACCGAGCGTGCGAGTTCATCGCCGAGCAGCAACGGGGCGATGTACGCGATCGCCGTGTCGACCGCGTCGGCCTCGAAGAGCGAACCAAGCAGCCCCGCGCCACCCTCGACGAGTACGGTCGTGATGCCGAACGTGGAGTACAGCGTCCGCATGGTCTCTTGCAGGTCGAGCCCGCCCGATCCCTCGGGCCCCGCTGGGCAGCCCACGACACGCACGCCGGCTTTGGCCAGCTCGGCACGCTTCGTCTCGCTGATCGCCGCCGACGCGAGTTTCGATTCGCAGCACACGACCGTTGCGACGCCCCGCGCCGTGCGAACGAGTTGGCGATCGAGCGGGATGTCCAGGTCCGGATCGAGCACGACCCGCATCGGCGTTGTGCGCGGCTTGCCATGACGCACGGTGAGCGCCGGGTCGTCGGCCATGACCGTGCCCATACCGGTCAGGATCGCGTCGACCCGGCCGCGCAATGCATGAACGCGGCGGCGCGAGCCGGCGTTGGAGATCCACTGGCTGTCCCCCTCACGCGTGGCGATGCGACCGTCGAGCGTCTGGGCCCACTTGGCGATGACCCACGGGCGGCCGTCCCGCGCGCGCTGGCGGAATGGCGCGCTCACCGCGATCGCCAGCGCGCTCGCGTCCGATCGACGAACCCGGACACCACCGGCCCGCAGCACCTCGGCCCCGCCCTTGGCCACGTCATTGGGATCCTCGACCGCGTACACGACCTCGCCGATGCCCGCCTCGATCAGTGCACTGGAGCACGGTGGCTGCTTGCCCTGGTGAGCGCATGGCTCAAGAGTGACATACGCCGTCGCACCCTTCACGTCGTGCTCGTTGGCCTTCGCGCTGGCGAGAGCGCGCGTCTCGGCGTGTCGGCCACCGAAGCGCCGGTGCGCCCCTACGCCCAGAACATCGCTACCCCGCGCGATGACGCAGCCCACTAGTGCGCCGTCGCCGATGCGGCCGAGGCCCAGCATCGCAAGTCGCGCCGCCGAGTCAAGGTACTGCTTGTCGTGGGTGCTGTCCAAGAGGGGATGATAGATCGAGTCGGCTACGCCAATCGCACGAGCGACCGCCGCTCCTCATCGCTGAGCACGCCTTCCATCTCGGCGAGCCAGCGGCGGGCGTCGGTCACGTAGCCGGCCGTGGGCTTGATCTCCGGCCGCCGCTGGGACCAGTAGGCGTTGAACCGCTCCATGCTCAGCTCGCGGACGAGCTTGGCCAGCATCGACGCCAGAGCGACGGGGAAGTGCTCGTCCTCGGCCTTGGCCTGCACGCGGATGCGGACGTTGGGCAGGTCGGCGATCGCGTAGGTGCTGGCTTCCGTTGCTTCGGCCAGCGTCTCGATCGGCCTGCCGAACACTCGCGAGAGCGCGTTGGCGTATCGCGTGCGGCCGCCCTGGCGATCGAGGACGATCCGCGTGTGCGTGCCCGGGTGCTCGCGGCTCGTGCGCTCGATGAGTTCAAGCATCGCCGGCGCGTGCTCGGCGATCGCGGCGAGCGTCGTGTTGGCCTTCGAGCGTCCGCTGCCGACCATCGCGTTGAAGCGGGCCTCGTCGATGCGTGCCACCCGCAGCAACTCGACTCGAACGCGCGCATCTCGGAGCGTGGATGCCAGGACGTTTGAGGCGATGGACGCCTCGGCAGCATCGGCATGGGCGGGGCAAGGCACGGTATCCCCGACATACCAACCCAAGGAGCCCGACGCGACCCCGAGCGCTTCGAAGAGCGCCCGATCCGTCGATGGCGTCTCACCGGCCATCGCCCGCACGAAGCCCAGCACGCTCCGCTCGGCCTCGGCCAATCGCCCCTTGCCCTGGGCCAAGGGCTTGCACAGCTTCTTGCTGTCGGCGACGGCCAGCCGCTTGTGCGAGTCCCGCGGGGCCAGGCACACGGCGCCCTGGAGGCGGTCCCAGACGTCTGGCACACCGTCGTCGGGCGACCAGCGATCCAGCCGCAGGGCGGCCATTCCCACGCAGAGGGGGCCGAGCATGGGGCCGTAGCCCGCCTCGTCGATGCCGATGTACAGGAGCACGGGTCCATCATTCGCGCGGAGCCGCGCACAGTCACTCGCTCGGATCGAGATGCCTTCGAAGAAACTCGATCGTGCGCACCCAAGCATCGGCTTGAGCGATTGCTTGGCCTTGACGAGTGCCGCCGACACTTGGCGACCAGCTGGTCGGCCGATAGCCCGATGCCATCACCTCATGGCCAACGTCGTCATACGCCAGATGGGTCACCTCGTGCGGGAACTGCAACGCCTTGAGCGTCGCCACGATCGAATCTGACATCTGTGTTGCGGGCCACATTCGATCGTCTCGGCCGGAGACAAGCAAAATCGGTCCACTAATGTCCTCCACGTGGATGCGTGCTGCCTCAACGGCGTCCTCATCCAACAAGCTATCTTCGTACAGGTAGTCGAGTCGGCCGGACGAGCGAAAGCGCGCTGAGGCTACGTATGGAACGAACGCGAGTTCCTTTCCGTCCACACTCCACGAAGATGTCCTGGGCCAGCCTTCGGCTATCGACTGGAACACCACCGAGCTTGGGACTGCGGCAACAACGGCCTTGATATCCTCGCGGCGGCTGGCCAGCAACAGCGCAAGTTCGCCGCCCTTTGATCCACCGAAGACTGCGATGCGATCGGGGTCAACACGCGGGTGGGCCTTGAGCCATGAAATGGCATGGTCGAAGTACTCGAGCGGGACGCGATCGAGCTCCTCGACGGTCTGAGGCTCACCAAAGTACCCCAGGGCAAAGCCGAGGTATCCGTGCGATGCGAGGTGTTCGGCGGTCGGGCCTGGAATCCCGCCTCCAGATCCGGGCAAGATGATCACCGCGGGTCGGCGGTCATCACCATCTTCGACGAACAGCCGCGCCGCAATCGAATCATCGGCCACGGGCTGCTCTCTCACACTCTGTATTCGATACCAACGCATGCGCGACGCCGTCGCGACGGCGCGCCCATCGACGATCGCCGAGATCGCCACTCGCTCGGCGTTTCCATCCTCCGGCGGCACGTGGGCACCGACTTTGGTCTTGCGCTGCGGGGACCACAACGGGCCAAGCGCATCGACCCCTTCCCAAGCACCATTGATGGGTGCTTGCACCCCTGGGTCGACGACGCCATCGGCGTCAGAGAGAAACTCGGCCTGACTCATCCAAAGACGCCCGTACCGATCGACGATCTGCGAGAACAATACGACACGTGTCTCGGGCGGCAAGCCGGTCGCCTTGACACTCAGGGGATCGCCAACAAGTGACGCCTCCGTGGTACGCAACTCGATGGCCGGCTGCGATCGTGCGACGGTACACACGCTCCCGAGCAGGATGACAGCAACGAGCGCGCTATGCCACGCAGGCACGACGGACAGTTTCCGGTAATTGATGGAAAACATGGTCTCCGTACTCCAAAAGCGAACCGTTCAAACACTGATACAACTCTGCGGCCAACTCGCGAGCCGCAGGTGCCGGCCAACGCGCTGGAAGCAGGGGCAGAGGGATGTCTGGGTCTCGCCAGGCCGTCTCCAGATAGGTCAGCACCAGCCTGAACCGCACGGCGACGGCTTGCGTCGGGTCTATTCGGCTCCACTGGCGGCGGCGGGCGAGTGGTCGGAACTCTCGAACGAAAGCGTCGTAGCCTCTACGGAGTGTGTCAAGATCCCAATGACGATAGACGAACTCCGTGTCGGACAAGCCATCTTGACGTTTGGCACGAAACACGTGTACTTGATCGATGAGTGCCTGCTCGGTGAAGACTTGGGTCAGTCTCTGGGCCCGATCTCTTGGGTGGATGTACGTGGCCCGAGCCATGCTGGCAAAGCCCTCAACGCTCAATAGGCCTGAAACGAGATCGCGTAGGCGACGCTGGTCGGTTCGAAATTCGTAGCTCACAACGGTCCACAACCCGTCCCAGTCGGTTGTTGGAAGGGCGTGAAAGCGCGCCGTGCCCGCGTCGGTCGACGCCCGCCCGATCGAAGACAGGCGATACAGCTTGTGGCGGCCGAGGACCACCGTCTCGAGCGAGCCCTCTTGCGACATCCTGTAGAGCGTCTGGCGGATCGACGTCGGGCTGTGCCCAAACGCCGACAGCGCGGCGACGAACCACGAACCTGGGAGAAGCCCACCCCGAGCGGCCCCGTACGACGCGAGCATCGAGTAGACCAGTCGGGCCGGCTTCTGCTTGCCGACATATGTCACATGATCGTCGTTCGACATAGATCTGTCACATTATACCCGCCCGTTCAGCCGCCCGTTTAGCGCGACCGATCCAGCTGCGAACACCCTACGTACAATGGTCCAATGCTCTCCAGACGCCCCACAAAGCCCATCTACCTAGGAAACGAGAAGACCGGCATCGTCCAGGTCGGCGGCGGCTTGCCTGATTCCCAGGGTCGCGAGACCACGCCCGCGCCGGTGTCGGTCCAGACCATGACGGCCGGGTACACGCACGACATCGATAAATGCGTGGCCGAGATCCACAAGCTGCACTCGGCCGGGGCCGACGTGGTCCGCGTTGCCGTGCCCGAAAAGAAGGACACGGCCGCGCTGCCCGAGATCCTCAACCAGACCAACGTGCCGATCGTCGCCGACGTACATTTCCACTTCAAGCGGGCGCTCGAGGCCGTCGAAGCGGGTGTCCACAAGATCCGCCTGAACCCGGGCAACATCAACGATCGCGACCAGGTCATTGACGTGATCAACGCGTGCAAGGACGCCCAGCTGCCCATCCGCGTGGGCGTCAACGAGGGCTCGATCATCGAGCGGCGTGACAAGCAGGCGCGGGCGAAGGAACTCGGTGCGTTCTTCAGCGAGCAGAAGCACGGCTACATGCTCGCCATCATGATCGCCAAGCTCGAAGAATACCTCGACATCTTCTACGAGCAGGACTTCCACGACGTGGCCATCAGCGCGAAATCGATGGACGCGACCATGGTCATCGATGCGTACACCGAGATCAGCAAGCGCTTCGACCACCCGCTGCATCTGGGCGTCACCCACGCAGGCCCGAAGGAGACCGGCTGCATCCGTTCGGTCGTCGCGCTGGGATCGCTGATGGCCAACGGCATCGGCGACACGGTGCGCATCAGCTACGCGAACGATCCGATCTACGAAGTCGAGGACGGGCTTGAATTGCTCTACTCGCTGGGCCTGCGAGAGCGCATCGGGGCCGAGCTGATCGCGTGCCCCACCTGCGGGCGCATCCAGGTCGACCTGTTCACGCTCGTGCAGGACGTGCGCGCGAAGCTTGCCAGCGAGATCCAGGAGCCGATGAAGGTCGCCGTCATGGGCTGCGTGGTCAACGGGCCGGGCGAGGCCGAGGGCGCCGACGTCGCCGTGTTCGCCGGCAACAAGCGCGGCATCATCTACGTGCAGGGTGAGAAGGTTGCCAACATCCCCGAGGAAGACATCCTCGATCGCCTGCTCGCCGAGTGCAAGGACTTCCAGGCCAAGGTCCGCAGCGGCGAGGCCAAGCTCGGCGACAAGAAGGTCGACATCGTCCCGCCCGACCCCGAAGGCGAGCTCGGCAGCGGCTGGGAAAAGATGGCCGCCGAGCGGATCAAGGGCGCCGAGCTGACCGTGGGCGAGTCATAGGACTCACTTCTTTGGCTGCGCCGCGGTGCCTGCCGCCAGCCCGCCATCGACGCCAAATTCCGATCCGGTGATGTACCTCGACTCGTCACCGAGCAGGTACGCGACCAGACAGGCCACTTCCCCAGGCGTGCCCATGCGCTTCAGCGGGACCTCGGCCGCCATCGCGGCGATCGCGGCTTCGCGATCCGGCGCGCCCTCGAGCAACACCTCCCACATCGGCGTGAGGATGGCTCCGGGCAGCACGGCGTTGCAACGGATCGGGTAGCCACGCTCGGCGCAGTAGAGCGCGACCGACTTGGTGTGGTTTATGACCGCCGCCTTGCTGCTCGCGTACGCCACCGCCCCACCCACACCCACGCGGCCGCTGCGCGAGGCGATGTTGACGATCGAGCCGCCGGCCCGCTTCATCGCGGCGATCGCGAATCGGCATCCCAGGAACACGCCGTCCAAGTTCGTCGCGTGCACGGCCCGCCAGTCCTCGAGCGCACATCGCTCAGCGTCCTGCGGCCCGAGCTCGTCCTGGCCGAACCCGGTGATCCCGGCGTTGTTGACCACACCATGCAGATCGCCGATCGAGTTCAGCGCCGCCCGCCAATCGTCCTCGGCGCGCACGTCGAGGTGGACGTACCTGGCCCCAAGCGTCTCCGCAGCCGGCTCACCCTCCGCATCTCGGACGTCGCTCAGGACGACCGACGCCCCGCGCTCGACACACGTCCTCGCGATCGCCAGCCCGATGCCGCGCGCCGCGCCGGTAACCAGGATGGCCTTGCCTTCGAGTTGCGTGACGCTGCCAGGCATCGGGCCCCTCAAACGACTCGCACCGCCGGCGGCTGGTCGGTGGTAAGGCCCGCGGCGGCGAGGCATTCGTGCAGCGCGTCGGCGTCGCGTGTCGTGAACGCCCCGCGGCTGAAGCTATCGAGGTCGAGCACGCCCCAGCAATTCTGGTGCGCGTCGAACACTGGGATCACAACCTCGGCGATGTCGCGCGGATCGCAGGCGATGTAGCCCTCACCGAGAGACGCGATGTCGGGAACCACGAGCGTCACGTGCTGCGTGAACGACTGGCCGCAGGCGCCGTGCAACTCGATAGGCGAGCACGCGGGCTTGTCTCGCCGTGGGCCGAGCAGCATCTGCTGCTCGTTCTCGGAGTCGGGCACGTAGAAGCCCAGCCATGAGACATCCTCATCGGCGAGCGCTTCCCATGCCAGATCGACAAAGCCTGCCATCCGCGCTGCACGATCGCCGGTGAGGCTTCGGCAGGCAGAAAGCAGGCCTGAATAGTCGCGTGTCCGCGACTCGGATTCGCTCATTGCGAGGTCAGAGCGTGGCGGAGGTGTAGGGCAGCAGGCCCATGAAGCGGGCACGCTTGATCGCCTGGGCAATCATGGCCTGCTCCTTCGCGGTGGTGCTCAGGCGCTTGCGGCCGTAGATCTTGCCGTTGGGGCTCATCATGCGGCGCAGGTTGTCCGCGTCCTTCCAGTCGACGTAGACGACGCCGTTACCGGAAGTCTTGATGACGCTCTTCTTGTTGGGTCCGCCGCCGAAGCGAGAGAAACGGCTCATGCTGGCCTCCGTCGTGGGCTCTGGGCGCCCGCCGAGGACATTTTCCGGGCAGGCGCGACGGGTGAGAGTTGTCCAAAAACGATGTCCGAGATCAATCCCAGCGGGGCTTGGAGGGCTTTTCAGCCGAGTCGCCTTCGCCGGGCCCAGATGATAGCGGGGTCGACCGGGGAGGGTCCAGCGGGATCGGGGCCTCGTCGGTCTCGGGCCGTCTCGGCCGCGTCGCTGCCGGGGTCGGGGAACCTCCGAAGCTACCTGCTGTGGCGTCTTCGTCGTCACCCGAGGCCGATGGGGCGATGAGCCGATCGATCGAGAATCGGCCGCCACCGCGGATCAGCAGGAAGAGGCAACCCGCGGCGAGCACGCCGTTGCGGTACATCTGGCACATGCCGATGGTGTGGTCACAGGGAAAGTTGAAGTCGCCGAAGCAGCCGCACTCGACGACCAAGCCGCGCGCGATGACGGTGTAGATGCCGTACATGAAGGCACCCAGAGCGGCCGTCATCGCGAACGCCGCCGCCCTCGTCCATAGGCCCAGCAGCAAAAGCCCGGCGCAGATGGCCTCGGCCCACGGCACGGCGAACGTCGAGAGCGTCACAACATGGTGGTGGTCCGTCTTGCTCAGGACATCAAAGGACTGGATCGACTCGGCGAACGCTTGTGCCGCCTGCTCGTTACGCAGCTTCATGAAGGCCGCAAAGCCGAACACGCCCGCGAGGAACAGGCGGACGAACACGGTGATCACCACGTCGATGCGCTGGCCCGTGGTCATTCAGCCGCCCTCCACCGGTTCGGTCGGGTGGCCGGCGTCGGCCCAGGCGCCGAAGCCCTCGTGCATGATGTAGACCTCTTCGAAGCCCCAGCCGATCAGCCGCTTGGCGACATTTTCGGAAGCATCGCACTCGCCGCCGCCGCAAAAGACGACCACCGGGAACACCGGATCCATCTGGTTGAGGATGGCATCCGCGCTGAAGTCGATGAAATTACGGGTCTCGAGGTGAAACGCGCCTTCGACCGTGCCGACGACACGCTCGTTTTCTGTGCGCGCATCAACGAATGGCATGCCCTCGTCCCACAGCTCGAACGCATCTGCGATCGAGATGTAGTAGTCGGGCAAGTCCTCTTCAACGGCCGCCACAGGAGGCTCAGCCGTTGCGGGCTCGGCTTGCCCCGCATCGGGATCAACGCCATCGTCGGGCACCGATGCCGGATCGCTTTCTTCGGCCGACGGCTCGGACGTGGGCGCGGGCTCGATCGCAGTCGCACCCGTCCGGGCACGGATGTCGGCGATGTCGCGATAGATCGGCCATTGCATGGAATTGACCGTGGCCGCAGCCACGATCACCACGATGAGGATCGCCACACGCCCCACGAACCGCATCGGCTTACTCACCCGACCGCGTGCCGGCGACGCGGCCGACGTACGGCAACATGACCTCTTCCTCGAGGGGCACATCGGTCATGAACACGAGGTTGCCACGGATGCGGCCGACTTCCTCGGCGCCGGGCATAACCAACCGAACGCGGTACCCGTCGGCGGCCTTGCCATCGACCACGGCCTCGTCGAGTGGCTCGATCTCGAACTCGATGGGCATGGGCGGCATGTTGCGTGGCTGCAGAGGGCGCAGCTCGACGCCGGTGATCCTGAACGCCTCGTTGCGGCCATGGCGGATTTCGACGACCTCTTGGAGGTCGCGACCAACGGCAAGCGTGCCCAGCGACATGCGGCTGGGGTTGGTCAGCACATCACCCTGGATGTTCGCGCTGATCGGCAAGGTCACCAGCTTGCGTCGGTCGTCGTTCGTGCGGATCGCGGCCATCGCCTGGAGGCGGCCGGGAGGCGCGGTGTCGAGGAGCGTCACCAGGAGATCGGTGCGGGCGACCATCTCGCCGTCCTGCTCGATTGGGTCGGTCCCCAGGACCTCGACGGAGAAGTGCTCGGCGCCATCGCCGACCAGCGTCGCGTGGAAGGCCTCAAAGTCGCTGCGCATGCCCGTCACGCTGACAAGCGTCTCCTTGCGCGTGTGCTTGATGACGCGACCGAGGGTGACCTGCTGCTGCGACATGGCGATCAGCGGACGCACGTGGGCCCGAACCTTCACCGAGACCGCCGGGTTCGAGCGATCGTTCGTGCGGAAGGTCACCGTCTGCTCATGCGGGCCGGGGTTCTTGCCCCGAGGATCGAACGTAACCGTGAGCTCGACCGATTCGCCGGGATCGAAGTCGTTCTTGGGCAGCTGGGTCACCGTGCACCCGCACGTCGAATTGACGCCGGGGACCGACAGCGTGGCGTTGCCAGCGTTACGGAAGCGGATCGTGCCCGACACCGGCTCGTCGTCGAGGATGCGACCGAAGTCGATCACCGGCGTCTCGAGCTCGAACGAGGGCAGGCCCTGGATCTCGCCGTCCTGGACGGGGCGCGCTTGCTCGTTGCCGGACTGCTGGCCGGAGTTCTGGAAGGCCTGCGCCGGCGTCGCGATGAGGGCCATCGCCAGACCGCACACGGCCACGCTGCTCGCACGATATCCGGTTGTGTTCAACACGTTGATCTTCCTCGACTTATGCATGACTTGGTGCATGGCGTCCTCCTCCGCGATCCGAGCCCGCGGGCTCGGCCACGCTCCATTCTCCCCTCGCCAGCGGCCGCAACGGCTCTCGCGATACCGAGAGCATACCACGGGCCGGCCGATCGGCCCATAGGGAAGCGCACGCGGTCGCAATCTGTCACGCCCCGGGGCTATTCCAATCGGCACCCCAGATACGCACGAAACCCTGACAAACCCTATTGGACCTACTCCATCGCTTCGGCCAAGCGGTTCAGCGCGTGGGCGTAGCAGGCGGTCCGCATGGGAACGCCCTCAGACTCCATCAGGTCGTACACCGAATTGAACGCGCTGGACATGATGTCGCCGAGACGCTCGTGCACGGTCTCGAGGTTCCAGTAGTAGCCGCTGATGTTCTGGCACCACTCGAAATAGCTCACGGTCACGCCGCCGGCGTTGGCCAGGATGTCGGGGACGACCAACGCGTCGGTCTGGGCGAGGATCTCGTCGGCCTCCTTGGTGAGCGGGCCGTTGGCCAGCTCGATGAGGACCTTGGCCTTGACGTCGTGGGCGTTGTCGCGGGTGATGGCGTTCTCGAGGGCCGCGGGGACGAGCACGTCGACGCCGAGCTCGAGCAGTTCCTCGTTGGTCACCGAGCGGCCGACCTCGGGCAAGCGACGCGTGCTGTTCTTGGTATCGATGGTGGCCTTCACGTCCAGGCCGTTCTCGTCGTAGATGCCGCCGCGCGAGTCGCTGACGGCGACGACCTTGTAGCCGACGCTGTCGGCGAGCCTGGCGAAGTGCTGGCCGGCATTGCCGAAGCCCTGGATGGCGACGGTGATCTCCTTGGGGTTCCAGCCGCGCTTGGCCTCGATCTCTTGCAGGCAGACGAATCCACCGCGGGCGGTGGCGTCATCACGGCCGAGTGAGCCGCCGCGCGACACGGGCTTGCCGGTGATAACGCCCGGGTAGCGGCCACGCTTGATCGTGTCGAACTCGTCGCTCATCCAGCCCATGATGGTCGCGTTGGTGTAGACATCGGGGGCGGGAACATCGATGTCCGGGCCCAGCACGTCGGCCATGCCGCGCATGTAGCCGCGGCTCAGACGCTCGAGCTCACGCTCGCTCAGACCGCGTGGGTCGACAATGACGCCGCCCTTGCCGCCGCCCAGCGGGATGCCCACGGTGGCGCACTTGAAGGTCATCCAGAACGCGAGCGCCCGGACCTCGGCCGACGACACGTCGGGGTGGAAACGGATGCCGCCCTTGGCCGGGCCGCGGACCGTGTTGTACCGGCAGCGGAAGCCGGTGAACATCTTGGTCGAGCCATCGTCCATCTGCACGGGGATGCCGCCCTCGGTGAACCGTTCGGCGTGCTTGAGCCGCTCGACGGTCTCGGCCTTGGCCCGGCTGTGCTTGGCGGCCAGATCGAGGCGGGGCAGCGCCTCGTCGCGGAACACGTCGGGGGCGGCCTGCGTCTGGGGGGCGGTCAACACGTCGGGGCTCATGGGCGTCTCCTTGGGTGCGGGGTTCAGGCCGTGCCGGCCGAACCAATCAAGGAGGAATCATTGACCATCCAGGGGCGATAATCACGCCGAAACGGGGGCTTTGAACCCCAATCTCGTGTACGCGAGCGAGAAGCCCAGCCGCATCGCGTTGCGCTCGGTGGCGATGCCCGGCTCGCACTCGATGACAGCCACGGAGCAGCCCTCTTCGATGCCCTGCTGGAGGCGCCTCGCGATCAGTGCGGCCTGGATGCCTCGCCGCCGGAACGGCTCGCCGACCACAGCGCCCCAGAGCGAGGCCAGCCGCACCGGCGGCTCGCCCTGAGCTGGCGCGAGTTCCATGATTTCCATGCCACAAGTGCCAGCAAGTTCACCATCGGCATACGCGATGAAGCCCCTGGATCGCGGGTGTCGCTGGCTGCTTTCGGCGGCCTCGAAATCGCCGTCACTCGGCGCCTCACCCGGCTTGGTAAACCCCTCGACGCGATGTCGCACTAGAGCACGTACAGCATCGTGGTCGTCGACGTCGAGCAGCTCGATTCGTACGCCGGGAGCAGCTTCAGGCTCCTCCAGAGCGCCGAGGTCGCGCGCGAAGACCCGTTCAACTTGCTTGAGGGCTAGCCCGGCCCGGGACAACACGTTGAATGCTTCCTCGCCGGCAAGATCCGTGAGGTCGATGCTGGGCGTCGCACCGCGTGACCGCAAAAAGTGCGCGATGCGGTCGACCCCAGCGTCGGTAATCGAACGGTCCAGGCCACAGCCGATCGCACCGCTGAGCCAGTCGACGCCCTCCTTGAACGCCACAACACCTCCGCCCTGCCCAACGGCGAGAGCTTGGTGCTCATCAGCCAGTTCGGCAAGAACCGCTTGCTGTCTGCGCTCGTTGAGCAGCATGATTGTTCGCGAGTCCATTGGCAAGGCCATGCGCAAGGATAGAACGTGCTGACGCAAACGCACCGCCGGACGCGGCGCCAAGGAGAGAGCGTCCGCGTCCGGCGGTGGCCTGGTTGATGTGCATTCCGCTTAGCAGCCCGCGGAGAAGGCGTTCTGGAAGCACAGGAAGTCGAAGAGCGAGAGGGCTCCGTCGCCGTCGCAGTCGGCCGTGGCATCGCCGGACGCGAACGCGTTCTGGAACTCCAGGAAGTCGAAGACCGTCAGCTGGCCGTCGCCGTCCAAGTCGGCGTAGCACGATGAGCTATCCCCAAACGTGAACGTGCCGATGACCTCGCCGACGCCCGTGAGCGGATCCACGTGCCAGCTGCCGTCGAAGCCGATGTGGTTCGAGCGGTTGCCGCTGATCTCGCCCGTGCCCAGCACCGTGATGACGATCTCATCGTCCTCGATCGGGATATCGATCTCGATGACGATGTCCGCGGTCGGCGGCGCTGGTGGGCTTCCGGGATCGGCCAGCACGGAGTCGATGGCCTTTGAAAGGTTCACGGCACCAGTCGCACCGTCGATGATGCCACCGGCTCCCGATGCGGCGTAGCCCACGAGGCCGCCGGCAATCACCTCAGCCGCGATGACCCACCACTTGGGCTTCAGGCTGCCACCATCGTCGGCAACCTCGCGATACTCCAAGGAGAGAAGCTCGCCGTCAGCGTTGGCGCCCCAGATGCCCTGGATCGAGCTGTTCCACTGCTCGTCGAGGATGGAGCCGAAGCCCTGCGCGTTCGAGTCGTAGCCCTCGCCCGTCGGCGTCAGATCACCGAAGTAGTCGATGGTCATCACGCCGCCGCACACATCACCCTGGCCAAAGGCGCTCCAGGTCTGCGCGTTGAAGCTGCCGGTGATGTTGAGCCTGCCACCCGAACAGGTTTCCCATGCCGAGTCCGGGTCGGAGGTCTGCATGTGCAGGCCGTGCAGCATGCTCTCGATCATCATCTGCACGTTGGCGTGCTGCTCGATTTCGAGACGCTGATCCTGGGCGTTGGCGACGGTCCCGGCGAGCAAGGCCAGACCACAAAACGACTGCATAGCAAGAGCGCGAGCCTTCATGAGACACCTCCACGGAAACAACTGAGCTTGGTGTGTTGCCGGAGCAAACTTCGCTCTCGGCTACGTGTACCAGCGGGTTTTCCGCGTGCTCATCACGCGACCTGCTCACAATTTCTGAACAATGCAAGCGTTCGCTCGAACTGACTTTACCTATCCTGCCAGCATGCTGAAGCACGAGCACCTGGCGCAGCCCATGACCTACACGTGCACCCTGCTTCGCGCGGGTCGATTGCTGCTCGATGCCGGCGGTATGTTCGGCCTGATCCCGCGAGTCGTGTGGGAGTCGAAGGTCACGCCCGATGATCGCCATCGAGTCGAGCTGCACCACAACTGCCTCTGGCTTGTCGGAACCAAAGACGATCCGGCTCTCGGGCGGCCGCGCCAGATCATCATCGAAGCGGGCACGGGCGACAAGCTCGACCCCAAGATGGCCGGCATCTTCGGTCTCGACGGCCGCACGGTAGAGACCGCGCTGACCGAGGCCGGCGGCGACCCGACCAAGATCGACGACGTCGTGATCAGCCACCTGCACTTCGACCACGCCGGCGGGCTGACTCGGCGCGTGCGCCCAGGAGAGACCCCGGACTGGTCGGCCCAGGCGGGGCAAGCCAGCGGCGACGCGAGCCAGGTGAAGCTCACCTTCCCCAACGCCACGGTGCACGTCCAGCAGAAGGAATGGGGTACGGCGCTCGCCGGCGACTCGGTGATGACGCGGACGTACTACGAGGACCACTTGGCCCCGATCAAGGGCAAGCTCCGACTCCACGACTCGCCGCGTCCCTTCGAGCCCGGACGCGTGCCCCACAAGGACGAGCACCCGGCCCTGCACTGGGAGACACGGGCGACCACCATTCTTCCTGGGGTGAAGGTCTTCCTCGTTCCCGGCCACACCTGGGGCCAGCAGGCCACATGGTTCGTTGATGCGGCCGGGCGCGAAGTGGTCTTCACGCCGGATGTCATGCCGACGGCCTGGCACAGCGGCAAGTCGTACAGCCTGGCCTACGACGTCGAGCCCTACACCAGCATGGTGACCAAGGGCTGGCTGTTGCGTGAGGCGGCCGAGCGCGGATGGACGCTGATGCTCGATCACGAGCCGGGCGACCCCTGGCGGGTCGTGAAGCCCAACGATCGCGGCTGGTACGCCCTGGAAGCCTCCCCGAAGGCGTAGAACCGGCCCCCACCTTGGGGTCTACCATGCCCGGTATGCCGCCCGTAGCCAACGAATCGGCATCTTCCAAAACCCGATCAGCGGCGGAGCCCACCGCTGCCACAGAGTCGACTGCGCCGGCGGATGCGGATCCGTCCGAGTCGGGAGATGCTGTGAGCGAGCCGCGCCCCGAGGACCCTAAGCCGAAGCGCAAGCGAACGCTGTGGGAACGCGGCGAGGCCTTCGTCAGCCGCCTGAGCACGAAGAACCACTTCTGGCACAGCGTCTGCTCGCGCATCTGGCTGCCGTATGCGTTCAAGAGCGGCATCAAGATGAAGATGATCGACAGCAAGACGTTCGAGGCTGTCGTGCCGTTCCGTCGGTTCAACCGCAACTGGTACAACGCGATGGCCGGTGCGGCGCTGCTGGGCAACGCCGAGATCGCTGGCGGCTCGTACATCTTCCGCGTGTGCGGTGCCGACTACACGGTCGTGTGCAAGAAGCTGGAGTACCGATTCCTGCGCCCGTGCCTCGGGCCGGCCGTCTACCACGTGGAGCCCGAAGAGGACATCGATGAACTCGTCGCCAGCGGCAAAGAGTTCAATCTGACCGTGAAGATGAACGTCGTCCAGCAGATCCGCCGGCCCAGCGACAAGCAAAAGCGTGTCGGCGTTGCGACGGCGACCTTCCACGTGACCCCCAAGGCCCACCAACGAAGCCGCGGCCGGCTGCGTTGATCGCCCATGGCCGGGCCCGCCGTGAACCAACCACCATCTAAGACCTCGCCGCTGGCCACCCTGGGCTGGGGCTTCTATCTGGCCGTGTCGTGGACGTGGATCATCGGCATGATCCTGCCCGCGCTGCTGCTGCGTGACCTCGGATGGTGGGCGCTTGCCGTCTTTTTAGCCCCAAATGCCATCGGCGCCGCGCTCATGGGCACGGTCCTCCGAGATGCCCAAGCCGCACTCCGGCTGCGCCAGCAGCACGACGCCGCCATCCGCCGCTTCTCGATGGTCACCATCGCGTTCCACCTGTACGTGCTCACGTCGATCGCGCTCGCCGTCGAGGGCTTCCCGTCGATCGGCGGCCAGGCGAGCGTGCTGATCATTGCGTGCGTGCTCGCCGTCGCGATGATGGCCGTGCGCCGCTGGCTGATCACCGCATTGGCGGTATGGGTTGCGAGCATCGGGCTCGCGATCGCGTTCGTTGCCTCCGACGCGTCGGTTGTCATCGCCGATCCTGGCACGTTCGCCAGCGCATTCCCGCAAGACCTCCTGCTGCTCACGCCCGTCGTCGTCTTCGGCTTCGCGTTGTGCCCCTACCTGGACGCGACGTTCCTGCGCGCGCGGGCGTCGACCGGGCCGACCGCCGGCAAAGCCGCGTTCGCGTTTGGGTTCCTCGTGCCGTTCGTCATCATGATCGCGTTCACGGTGATCTACGCCGCCGCAATAGTCTCGGGGCACGCCGTGGGCTGGGTGCTCATCCTGGCGCACCTCGCCGTGCAGGGCGGCTTCACGCTGGCGGTCCACCTGCGCGAGTCCAAACTCACGCTGCCGCAGCGCGGCATCACGCTCGGCCTGACCATCGCCGCATTGGCGACGTCGTGGTCCTTGCCCGCCGGGCGGCTCGATTGGGCGGGCGACATGCTCGCCTGGGAAGTGGTGTACCGCCTCTTCCTCTCGGCCTACGGGCTGTTCTTCCCGGCGTACGTCCTGTTCGCGATGGTGCCATCCGCGCTGGGTATGGGCCCGATGCCAAGCGCCGGTCGCGCCGTGACGGCGATCACCATCGCCGCGGTGTTGCCCCTTTACGGGCTCGGGTTCATCGCGCTCGAAGAGCAGTGGCTGCCGCTCGCCCTGGGGCTCGTGCTCGCAGGCGCGTTCATCACGTTCGCGCTCCGTCGGCGGGCCGCGGAGGCCGGCGATGGCTGAGGCCACGTTCATCGCCGCCGCCGACCTGCACCTCGGCCGCCCCATCGCCAGCCTGCCCGAAGCGCTCCGCACGAGCGAGCGATCACTCGGACCATTCGCCGCGCTCGAACGCATCGTCGATCTTGCCGTGCGCGAGCGGGCCGACGCGGTGCTACTCGCCGGAGATCTCGTCGACGACGACGGCGCGTACTTCGAGGTCTTCTCGGCGATCCAACACGCCGTTGCAACGCTCGATGGCATCCCCATGATCGCGATCGCGGGCAACCACGACGCCAACGTACTCCCAAAACTCGCCGAGTCGATCGAGGGCCTGACCCTGCTCGGCAAGGGCGGGCAATGGCAGGCCCACGCGCTGCCGACCGACGCCGGCGACGTGGAGATACTCGGCTGGAGCTTCCCAGACTCGCACTGCCGCCGATCCCCGTTCGAGGCTCCCCCGCCGCCGCGCGCCGGCCGCCGCATCGCCTTGCTGCACGGCGACCTCGACGCGTCGAACAGCGTGTACGCGCCATTCACGCGCGCCGATCTTCGGCACCACGGCGCCGACGCGTGGTTGCTCGGTCACGTGCATGTCCCATCGTTCGAAGCGCTGACAAACGCGCAGCCGATTGGCTACCTCGGCAGTGCGTGCGGGCTCGATCCGAGTGAAACCGGACCGCACGGGGCATGGGTCGTGCGATGCCGCGATGAGCAGACCACGGTCGAACACAGGCCGATCGCGCCGACGCATTGGGCGCGCACCGCGATCGAATCGAGCGCCATCGATCTCGATCGCCTGGAGTCCGCGCTGCATGAGGCCGCCAACCGTGAGAGCCTCGATAGCGGAGAGGCTCGCGCCGTTGGTGTTCGCGTTGTCGTTGGCGGCGAGCACGAGCGATGGGCCGAGCTCAATGAGCGGATCGCGACCCTCGATCTGGGCGGACCCTGGACATGCGAGGGACGCACGGTGTTCCTCGATCGTGTCGTCGGCCGGTCCGGACCGTCGCTGCAACTGGAGTCGCTCGCGCAAGAGCCGTCGGCGGCGGGCCGCATCGCGAGCCTGATCCTCGAGTTGGAAGCGGGCGGGGCGGACGAGATCGTCGAGCGGGTGGCCGAGTCGTTCGCGGACCTCGCCGGCCTTCGGCACTTCCGCATCCCGCCCATCGGCGAGCGGGCGTACCCAACCCCCGACGCGCGGCGGACGCTCGTTCTCGAGGCCCGGGCCGTTCTGGGCGAGTTGCTCGCCCAGCACCCGAGGAGCGGTTCGTGATGCGCATCCGATCGATCAAGATCCAGCGCAGCCCCGGCATCTCTTCCGAGTTCGAGATCGACGGCTTCGGCGAAGGGCTCACACTGATCTCAGGGCGAAACGAATCGGGTAAGAGCACGCTGGCGATGGCCATCCGCACGCTGCTCTGGCCCGATCGGCACGACGACCTCGAAGCAAGCGGCCGGTTCGCCATAGACGACCGGGAATTCAACGCGTTTGTCGGTTTGCGCGGCGGCGATTGGCAGGGCAGCGCACCGCCGATGCCCGACCGCAGCGCCGCGAGGGGCCTCGTCATTGGCATCGGCGACCTCTGGCACGAGGACGACCACCACGAATCCATCCGGCAATCCATGGCGCGGGAACTGCAAGGCGGGTACGACCTCGCCGCGCTCCAGCGCACCCTGGAGCCCAAATCACCCACGGCGCCGATGCGTGATCTTGCTGGCGCGCGGGACGCGCTCGAGTCCGCTCGGGCCAACGCGAGTGCCCTCCACGCCCAAGAGGCCCGCCTGCCGGCGCTTCGCGAGCGTGTTGCCGCGCTCGGCAAGCAGGCCAACGAGAAGCCACAGATCGAGGCCGCGATTTCGAGGCTCGATCGGCTGGCGTCGCTCGCGGCCGACGAGCAACAACTGGCCCAACTCCCAGAGGGCGCCCTGAAACTCAACGGCGACGAGGGACGCCACGCCGCCTCGTTCCAGCGCGCGATCGATGACTCGGCGGCGAGCGTCGAGAAGGAAGCCGACGCTGCCGATGCCGCACAAGTCTCGCTCGATGCCCTCAGGCTGCCGGACGGCGGCATCGAGCCGGGCGATCTGGAGTTGCTCGCCAGTCTGTCCCAGGACGCCGAATCACTGCGCCAGCAGATCGCCCAGGCCCGGCAGCACTCCGACGGCGCTGCGGCCGCCGCTGAAGCCGTGGCGTCGAACGGCACGCCGATGGATGCCGCGGCGCTCGACCGGCTCGACCACGCCCTACTGAACGTGCAGCACGCGCGCGAGCGGATGTCGCGCGACGTTGCCGCGGCGGAACACACGGACCAGCCCCGGTCGGCCGGCGGTCGCACGCTGGCAAGCGCGCTGCTCGTGGGAACGCTTGCCGCTGCGATCGCCTCGGGCATCGCAGGCGCGTGGCTCGCTCTGGCCGCCTCCGCGATAACGTGCGTGCTCGCCGCGATCGCCGCCAGGCATCTGCTCTCGAATGCGAGCGCCCCCGATCCGCGGCTACGCGAACAGGCCGAACGCAGCTCGCGGGCGCACGAAGAGAGCCTCGCAGACCTCCGGTCCATCGATGGTATGGACAGCGAGCTGACCTCGACGCTGTCGATCGTCGTCGCGGCCAAGCGGGCCGAGCGCGCGGATGACGCGCTCCGACAGCTCCACGCCGCCCGCGCCGCGGAGGAGTCGCTCGAGGATCAACTCTGCAGGACCATCGAGCGTGCCGCTGCGCCGCTCGCGCGTTGCGGCCTTGAGCCATGCGACAATGCCGACGGCCTGATCCGTGCGCTCGCAAACGCGAAAGCAAGGGCCGCCGAGCACGATCGTCTGGTGCGCGAGCGAGATGCGGCCGAGTTGCGTGCGGCCGACGAACGGCGTCGGCTTGCGCAGACCCGACAGGACTACGAGCGTTTCCTCTCACGTCTCGGGCTTACCGAGGATCGGCTCGACGAGCTACGCGTGTGGCTGCAGCATCGCGAGCGAGCCCAGGGGCTGTCCAAGCAGATCCACGAGTCGCGCGCGGTATTGTCGAGCATCGACGGCACGCTCGAAGCGACGCCGCGGTTGCTTGGACTCGATCTCGCGGCGCTGCGGCTCGAACTCCAAGAGTGCGAGCGGTCAGACGCGGAACGCAGCGATATCGATCAAGAGATCGGCAAGATTGAGGGGGCCGTTCGCGAGTCCAAGCAGCAGGCCGATGTGCAGGCCGCCGTCGGTGCGGTGGAAGCTGCGGCGCAGGCCGTCGCCCAGGCCCGCGACCACGAGTGTGCCAAGGCCGCGCGCCGGCTGACCCTCGAGCACGCGGCCTCCGGCCTCCAGCGCAACGACATGCCCGCACTGGTGCGCGAGGCTGATGCAATGCTGGCACGGTTCACCGCGGGAGCGTACGGCCTACGCATCGACGGGTCTGGTCAGCCCGTGTTGTACGACTCACGGGAGGGCGTTGCCAAGACTTCCGAACAATTGTCGACGGGCACACGCGCCCAGATCATGCTCGCGCTCCGGCTGGCCGGCACTCGTGAAGCCGAACGCCGCGCCGGCTCGGGCCCGTTGCCGCTCGTGCTCGACGAGCCGCTGGCAACGACCGACAGGGGCCGTTTCAAGGCCGTCGCCGGTGCGCTGCTCGAGCTCGTACGCGAAGGGCGACAGGTCCTCTACCTCACCTGCGAGCCCGCGCACGTCGCCACGCTGGAGTCCGCCGCCGCTGAGAGTGGCGTTCCCGTCGTCGCGCTTGACCTCAATGCGATCCGTGGTCGGCAAGGCATGGAGCGCACGCCACGTCACGCGATCATGGAGCCAAAGCCCGAGCCGTCGCCGGCGACAATGGCACGCGAGGACTACCTCCGCGCGCGCGGCGTTGCACCGCTGGATCCGTGGGCCCCGGCCGAGGCGATCGACGTGTACCACCTGATCGCCGACGATCTCGGCCTCGTGCACGAGTTGGGGCAGCACGGCATCACTACGGTCGGCCAGGTGCTGGCCCAGCACGAGCGACAGGGCTCGGACTTCCGCTGGCCCGGCGTCGGCGACTTGGCCTCGATGGCTACGAGGCTCCTCGAGACTTGGCGCCGTGGGCGCTCCCGGCCATTCACCGCTCGAGACCTGGACGCATCAGGCGTCGCGGGCGCGTACTTCGATCGCCTGGCCGGACTCATTGAGGACCTCGGCGGCTCGGCTCGATCGCTGATCGAGGCCGTGGAGTCACGGAGCGACGAGCGGGCCAAGGGCTTCCGAGCCGACAAGGCGCGGGCGCTCAGGGCCTACATGGAAACCAACAGCTTCTTGCCGGAATCCGCACCCGTGGACCGTGCCGAGGCGATCTCGATCGCCCTGAGAGGCCCCGGCCTGGGTAGTACTGCCCAGGATCAAGGAGCGGTCACGCTCGCCAATCGGCTCTTGGACCTTTTTGAGGCATCCCAACGCCGCGAACGTGAAGCGCAGGCCGTTTCGGAGGCGTAACCGATACGTCTGCCGCATCTGGGGCCCCTGGCCGCTGGCCCGAGTCACCCCTCGTGGTAGCCTGCACTCATTCACTCTGGACGCGACCACGACGCGCGTCCGGGCCGCTCGATATCGGACGCTGTCGTGTTGGGAGGCGGATCGCATCCGCCGGCGACTCGGCGTCGAAAGGCCGGGACCAGGGAGGTTCGAACACATGCATTCAAAGATGGCACTGATCTTGGCCTGCGGTATGGCCTTTGGGTTGGGTACGCCCGTGGCGATGGCCGATTCGGCCTCGAGAGACGCGAGCGTTTCGGTGATGGCCCAAGACGGCCAGGACTCGGTTCTGACGTTCCGCGGCCAGGTCTTCCATGAGGCCGCCGGCCAGGTCTTCGACCTGGAGCAGGCCCAGACCCCCGGCGGCGAGGCCATCCTCATCGCGTGGCGCGAGGCCACCGATCAGGGCGAGGTCGCGTACTCGGCCATCTCGCTGACCGGCCAGCGCATCGATCGAGTCTCGACCACCGGACACACGATCCGGTTGCGCTACGCCGAGTTCGATCCCGATCGGTTCACGCCGGCTGTCCCCGGCCAGCTTTCCGCGACGCCGGACAACGACGCGTACATCGTGCAGTTCATCGGCCAGCCCGTTGAGGCCGCCGACTTGGCCCTTGAGGCCGCGGGCGCGACCATCCTCCGCACGCTGCACGATCACGCCCGCATCGTGCGGATGGATCCGGCTGCCAAGGCCGAGGTCGAGGCGATGGGCATCGTGCGCTGGGTCGGCTCGTACCACCCGGCCTACAAGCTCGAGGAAGAGATCCTGCAGCCGATCATGCTCGGTGGCACGTTCGCTGGCGGCGGCTCGGTCCGCTACTCGATCGAGCTGCTAACCGACGGCAACGCGGCCATGGACCGCGCAACCGCCATCACACGCGCCCTCGGTGGCGCCATCGACCTCACCGTGCCGCAGGTCGGCCGCTTCGAGGCGACGCTCACCACGGCCCAGCTGCTGCAGCTCGCCTCCGACAGCGATGTTCTGTTTATCGATCGCTGGCAGGCCCCCGAAACGGACATGAACATCGCCCGCGCGATCGGCGGCGCGAACTACATCGAGGGCGTCGCGGGCTACGACGGCGCGGGTGTCCGCGGCGAGGTCATGGACAGCGGCCTGCGCACCAACCACCAGGAGTTTGCATCCAACCCGCCCCTGCTGCACGGTGGTACGGGTGTCGATAGCCATGGCACCGCAACCTACAGCATCAACTTCGCAAGCGGCGTCAGTGGCTCAGCACGCGGCATGGTCCCCGAAGCTCAGGGCATCTTCGCCAGCTACTTCAGTGTTGGTAACCGGTATTCCCACACGCTGCAGCTCGTCAACCCAACGCTGCCATACCGGGCGGTCTATCAGTCCAACAGCTGGGGTAGCGGACTCACCACGAGCTACACGACCTCGTCCAGCGAGATGGATCGCATCATCTTCGACTCGAATCTGCTCATCACGCAGAGCCAGTCGAACCAGGGCAGCACGCAGTCTCGTCCCCAAGCTTGGGCGAAGAACATCGTCTCGGTGGGCGGCATCGTGCACCGCAACACGCTGAGCAAGGCCGATGACTGCTGGTGCAACGGCGCTAGCCGGGGGCCGGCCTCGGACGGTCGCATTAAGCCAGACCTCACGCACTTCTACGACAGCACTTTTGCGGCGACCTCTAGTTCGACGAGTGCCTACACGCAGTTTGGCGGCACGAGCGGCGCCACGCCCATCGTCGCCGGCCACTTCGGCCTGTTCTACCAGATGTGGGCCGACGGCATCTTCGGAAACCCCGTCTCTGGCGGCGATGTCTTCGAGGAGCGCTCGGCATTCACCACCGCCAAGGCGATGATGATCGCGACGGCCGACCCGTACAACTTCAGCGGGACCAGCACGGCCAACGACAAGGCCCGTGTGAAGCAGGGCTGGGGCATGCCTGACCTACAGGAGATGTACGATAACCGCGAGCAGTTCTTCGTCGTCGATGAAGAGGACATCCTTTCGGAGCTCGACACCGCGCTCTACCAGCTCAAGGTGCCCGCGGACACGCCCCAGCTCCGGGCCACGATGACCTGGTCGGACCTCAACGGCACGACCTCGGGCTCGCAGCACCGCATCAATAACCTCGACCTCCGCATCACCTCGCCCAGCGGCGACGTGTACTGGGGCAACTCGGGCTTGAACGGCGGCATCTGGAGCACGGCCGGTGGCGTTGCCGACACCATCAACACCGTCGAGAACGTCTTCATCCAGGACCCTGCCGAGGGCGTCTGGACCGTCGAGGTGATTGCCGCCGACGTCAATGTCGATGGTCACCGCGAGACCCCGGCCCGTGATGTCGACTTCGCGCTTGTTGTCATGGGCGTCGAGGGCGAGGCCGCAGCGTTCGAGCTACCCTTCGCAGACGAGTTCCCCGATGACTCTCTGGACACCAGCAAGTGGATCGGCGCTGACAACGTCGCCGTGACCACGCTTGGTGTCAACCCGCCCAGCGAGCCGTACAGCCTGCTGATGATCGACGATGGTCTGCTGGCGTCGGCGACCATCAACGTGCCCGGAACGCTACTGCCGGACACGCCTGTCGAGGTCGCCTTCGCGAGCCAGCACCGCGGCGTCGAGGCCGGCAAGACGCTCGACGTGGATTACTTCAGCACGTTCTTCGGCGAGTGGCGTGACCTGACCGAGGTCGTGTCCGATGGAGACAACCAGACGACCTTTGCGGCCAGCGCGACCGAACTGCCGCTCGACGCCTACGGCGACGGCTTCCGCATCCGCTTCACGACGCCAGGCGGCGACGTAACCGACCAGTGGTACATCGATGACATCGGCGTTCGCGTGATCGCCGACGATCCGACGTGCCGGGCCGACCTCGACGGCGATGGCGAGTTGACGATCTTCGACTTCCTCGAGTTCCAGAACCTGTTCTCCACCGGCGACCTTCGCGCGGACTTCGACGGCGACGGTGTGCTGAACATCTTCGACTTCCTGGAGTTCCAGAACGAGTTCGCGACCGGCTGCTAAGGCACAGTCCTATCCACATTCATGAGCCCGGGGCGATCACGGCCCGGGCTTTTTTGTTGCGTGCGCAGGGTCGGGCCTGATCATCGGGAGGCAGCGCCCATCGAAGCAAAAGCCCGCCTTCGTGCGTTCGTCCCCTAGCTTGATACTGGCACACCGTAACACATTGGCTACCGACACGCTAGAGTCTCCTGTGCCTAGAACGAGTGCCATCCATGCACGAGCCCGCTTGCCCATCTGGGTCGGCGTCGTGCTATTGGGAGCCGCGATCGTCTTCGGCGAGCAGGCGCTGACGCGGTTTGGCATATGGGCGGCGATGAAGGCCGATCTCGGCACACCCTGCGGCCAGGTCATGTGCTCCTGCCCCAGCACCCAGCTCGCACGCGCCGTTGCGGTCACCCCGTGCGGCGGAACGGACGTGCAGGGCAGCGTTTGCATTGCCTGCGGGCGAGACACCGAGCCAAGGCAGCCCATGCGGCCGGCGCCATCGATGGACTCCGACCATCCTGGGCTGCTGATGATGGCCGCCGTCTCGCCACTCGTACTGGTCATACGTCGGCCCAAGACACGAGCCACGCCGCCCATGCTCGCCGGCCGCACAGATGCCGATCGACGCAGTTCCATCCGCTCACGCTCCCTGGGCGTCGATCCGCAGCCTCCCAAGCAGGCCTGAGCGTTCTCGGCGTTCGCCGTGCGCCGCGCGCACTGCCTTGATCATCCATCCATGATCCAGAGTTGGGAGGCGTGCCCATGCACGCACGACGCGGCGCGTCCGTACGCGCCTTCACGCTCATCGAGCTACTCGTTGTCATCGCCATCGTCACCGTGCTCATCGGCATCCTGCTCCCGGCGCTCGGCCGTGCGCAAGATGTCGCTCGCAGCGCGGCATGCCTCAGCTCCATGCGTTCGCTGGCCCAGGCCACGCACCTCTACGCGCAGGACTACGCGGGGCGGATGCCGGCGAGCACGCACTCGGCCTTCGCCGATCGTCGCCAACCGTGGGCATTCGCATTGGCTCCGTACCTGGGGGACGACGGCCTCAAGGGCCAGAGCGACGCGGCGAGATGGCGGAACTACATGGAGCGCTCCTGCCGCTGCGGATTCGATCCTCGGCGGGGCGAGACTCCGCAAGGCGAGCGCGACGGCTATCTGCTCTTTAACGGCAGCTACGGCCTGAACGTCTACTTCGAGCTCACGAGGGGGGAGGTCGGGAGCACCGGACCCGCACCCGTGCGTGCAATCGGTCTGCTGCCCAACCCATCGAAGACGGTGCTGTTCGGTGAGGTCGGTCCGGGCTCAGAGGGAGAGCCGGCCGGCCTCGCCGACCACGCCGATCACGTGATGGCCCACTTCTGGACCCTGTACTCCGCGCCCTCCGAGGTCGCGACCACGCGGCACGGCTCGACCTGCGGCTACGCGTTCGCAGATGGCCACGCCGCCGACCTGCCATTCCAAGACACGTTCGATCCCGATCGCGGAATCGACCTGTGGAACCCACACACCGCACACTAACACAACTCGACGCGATGCGTCAGGAGAGGATTACCATGAAGACTCACACCACCACCGTGCTCGCCGTCCTCGCCACCGCGGGCAGCGCCTTGGCTCAGGCACCCCAGATGGGCGGTCCGATGCGGCACGTCATGCTCGGCCTTGATGGCGATCGCGTGATGGCCATGAACCCGCACAACGAAGCCATGGAGCTGCGCAACTACGGCGAGACCTACCCGGGCGCTGCCAGCGTGCTCGACGGCACGGCGTACAACGCGCAGTACGGGTGGATGGCCATGGGCGGGCTGAGCCTGCCCGCCGGAGCTTCGATCTGGATCGAGCTCGAAAGCGCGACCGACGGGCTCATGGTCTATCGGGGCGGCACGTTCGAGCCGATCCACGGCACCGATGACAGCGCGATGGCGTTCATGTGGGACGGCCGGATGCTGCACAATTGGTGGGCCGTGACCGAGGTTGGCAGCTACGAGGCCGACATCGTCATCTACTTGGGCGACGCCGCGGGCACGCCGATCTCGGGCTACCAGGCCGGCCGCACGACGCTGCGTTGGATCTACCGCCCCACGTGCGTTGCCGACTTCAACGACGACGGCGCGGTCAACGTCTTCGACTTCCTTGCGTTCCAGAACGCCTTCGACGGCGGCGACGCGATCGCCGACCTCGATGCGGATGGCGATCTCACCCTGTTCGACTTCCTGGCCTTCCAGACCGCGTTCGACGGCGGGTGCTGAGTGCCTCCGAATACCTGGGCTTGCCCAGGAGTTTGACTCAACCGCTTGACTCCCACGAACCGATAGCCATCATTGAACTGATGACGACGTGCGCTCACATCGCGACCTCCCGCAACGGGAAAGCCAAAGCCAAGGGAAGCAAACCCTCCGGCTGCGGTCGCGTGCGCGTCCGTTAGAGTTCCTTGCATAGACATCCGCAAGGCCCGCCGGAGACCATCTCCGGCGGGCCTTTTTCGTTGTTTTTCCAGATGTTTTTCCCAGTTTCCCAGGAGAATCGCCATGTCCCAGATCGCGACCGGCACCACGACAGAGACCCTGACGGCCACCTGCCCCGAGTGCGGCGGCACCATCACGTTCGCCCGAGCTCCCAGGCGGCATGAGATCGTCCGCTGCCCAGACTGCGGAGCTGAGTTGGAAGTCACCAGCGTGTCCCCCATCACCCTCGCGCTTGCGCCCGAGGTCGAAGAGGACTGGGGCGAATGAAGGCCTGGCGGGGACCGATCGCACGACACGAGGAGGCAGACCATGCGACTAACGCTGCTGCACACACGGATCCGAACCGAGGAGCGTCTGCTGCTCGACGAGCTCGAACGTCGCGGCATCGCTGCCGAGCTCGTCCACGCCGATGAGGCCGTGCTCGATCTGACCGAGTCGTTCGACGCTCGAAACGAACCACACGTGCTGCTCGATCGCTGTCTGAGCCACACGAAGGCGCTCGCGATCGTGCGAGCCTTCGAGAGCCGTGGCGCGATCTGCATGAATCCATCAAAGGTCACACGCACGTGTGGCGATAAGCTGCTCACGACGCTCGCCCTGACCGACGCCGATGTACCCACGCCCCGGACCGTCGCGGCGTTTTCGGCCGATGGCGCAATCCAAGCCGCAGATGAACTCGGCTACCCGGTGGTCATCAAGCCGTGCACGGGTTCATGGGGGCGCATGGTCGGCCGTCTGAGTGATCGCGACGCCCTGGAGGCCGTGCTCGAGCACAAGCTCGCGCTCGGTGGACCGCAGCACGGCGTGATCTACCTCCAGGAGATGATCAACAAGCGCGAACGAGACATCAGGGCGTTTGTCGTGGGTGGGCGCACCATCGCGGCCATCGTGCGGCACAGCGAGCATTGGATCACCAACACCGCGCGAGGCGGGCGGGCGGAGGGGCTGCCCGTCTCGGCGGAACTGGACGACATCTGCCGCCGCGCATCGAACGCGGTGGGCGGCGGCGAGCACAGCCTGCTGGCGGTCGATCTGTTCGAGGACCCCGATCGCGGGCTTCTTGTATGCGAGGTGAACTCGACGATGGAATTCCGCAACTCCATCGAAACCACAGGCGTGGACATCCCCGCACGCATCGTCGATCACCTGGTGGAAGCGGCGAACGCCTCGGCGGTGGTCGCATGAGCGTCCGGGTGGGCATCATCGGAGGCGCGGGGTACACGGGCGGGGAGCTCCTTCGCCTGCTCTCGATGCACCCGCACGCCAAAGTCGCCTGGGCGACCTCGCGCGGCCGGGCGGGCTGGCATGTCTCGACCATCCACCCAAACCTGCGCGGCGTGCTCGACCTGGCGTTCATCGACCCCGGTGAGGTCGACCCCGTCGACGTCGTATTCCTGTGCCTGCCACACGGCGAAACGGCGGGGAACATCGAGCGATACGCCGACCTTGCCCACAGGGTGATCGATCTGAGCAGCGACTTCCGGCTGCGTGATCCCGACGACTACGAGCAAACCTATGGCCAGCCGCACGCGGCGCCGCAATGGCTCGATCGCTTCGTCTACGGGCTGCCGGAGGCCCATCGAGACGATCTCGCGGACGCTCGTTACATCAGCGGCGTGGGCTGCAACGCGACGGCGATGAACCTGGCGCTTCTGCCCCTCGCGCGGGCGGGCGCCATCGAGCGAGTGATCGCCGACGTGAAGGTCGGCTCCAGTGAGTCCGGTGCCGAGGCCAGCAGCGCAAGCAACCACGCCGAGCGGACCAACGCCCTGCGAACATTCGCGCCAACGGGCCACCGACACGCCGCCGAAGTAAGGCAGCTCTGCGGTGACTTTCCGCTGCACGTCACGGCGACGACGACCGACCTCGTTCGCGGGGTTCTCGCGACATGCCACGTGCTGATCAACGAGGAACTGACCGATCGCGACGTCTGGCAGATGTTTCGGAGCGCCTACGCCGACGAGCCGTTCGTGCGCATCGTGCGCGAGCGGCGCGGGCTGTACCGGCTGCCCGAGCCGAAGGTCTTGGCGGGGACGAACTACGCCGATGTGGGTTTCGCGGTCGAAACCGGCGCGAGGCGGGTGGTGGCGCTCTGCGCGATCGACAACCTCGGCAAGGGCGCGGCTGGGAGCGCCGTGCAGAGCATGAACGTGGCCTGCGGCTTCGAGGAATCGGTGGGATTGACGTTCCCGGGTCTGCACCCGGTCTAGGAGGAGTGCGCGATGATTGTGGTGAAGATCGGCGGTGCCGAAGGCATCGGCCCCGAACAAGCCTGCGACGATGTCGCCGAGCTCGTACGCAGCGGCGAGCACGTCGTGGTCGTGCATGGCGGCTCGCACGAGACGAACACGCTGAGTGAGCGGCTGGGTGTTCAGCCGCGGTTCATCACGAGCCCAAGCGGCCACACGAGCCGGTACACGGACGAGCAGGCCATCGACATCTTCCAGATGGCGTGCGGGAGGCTCAACGCACGCATCGTTCGTCTGCTGCGCGAACGCGTCGTCGACGCCGTCGGCTTGAGCGGCATGGACGGCGGACTATGGACGGCCAAGCGCAAGGCCGCAATCCGAGCGGTCGAGGATGGCGTCACGACGATCATCCGCGACGACCACAGCGGCACGATAGAGAGCGTTGATGCACGCATGATCGAAGCGCTCATCAATGCCGGGCGGACCCCGGTGCTCTGTCCCCCTGCCATCGGGCGAGACTACGAGCCGATCAACGTCGACGCCGACCGGGCCGCCGCGCAGACCGCCGGCGCGATCGATGCGGATACCCTCGTAATCCTCTCGAACGTGCCGGGTCTGCTGCGATCGTTCCCGGATGAGTCCTCACTGATTCCGAGCCTCGCCCGAGCCGAACTGGACTCGGCCATCGAAGTCGCCCAGGGCCGCATGAAGCGAAAGGTTCTTGCGGCGGGCGAGGCGCTCGATGCCGGTGTGGGTCGTGTCATCCTGGCCGACGCCCGGCGTGAGCACCCGATACGCCACGCGCTCGAAGGACAGGGCACGGTGCTGTCATGACCATCGCCGACCACGACGCCATTGCGGTGCTCGGCGACCTGGTCTCGACGCCCAGCGTGTCTGGTGCCGAGCATGAGGCCGTTCTCTTGCTCGTCCAGCGGATGGAAGCACTCGGCTATCGAACGCGCATCGACGAGGCCGGCAACGCCGTGGGCACGATCGGCAGCGATGAGCCGGATGCCGCCGAGATCATGCTGCTGGGCCACATCGACACCGTGCCCGGGCATATCCCCGTGCGCATCGAGGATGGCGCGCTGTGGGGCCGCGGCTCGGTCGATGCCAAGGGCCCGCTGTGCGCATTCACCGTCGCCGCAGCTTCGGCCGAGTTGCCCAAGCACACTCGGCTCGTCGTCATCGGAGCCGTTGGCGAGGAGACGCCGACCTCACCAGGCGCCTCACTCGTGAGCGATCAATACAGACCGAACGCGTGCCTCATCGGTGAACCCAGCGGCTGGCAGCGTTTCGCCATCGGATACAAGGGACGCCTGCTCGTGCACGCCCGATTCACCCAGGACTGCGGGCACACCGCTGGGCCCATAGGCTCGGTGGCGGAACGCGGCTTGGCGTGGCACCGCAGCCTGACCGCGAACCTGCAGGAATGGAACCTCGGTCACGACGGACAATTCGACACCATCCAGCCCAACCTGCAACGCTTCAACACGACCAGCGACGGCCTCCAAGACTCCGCGATGCTCACCGTTGGGCTCCGGCTCCCGACATGGATCGACCCGCGCGACCTCGAACGCGACATACGTAGCATCTCGCGCGATGGCGAGCTCAAGTTCGAGGGCCACAGCCCAGCGCACCGCGGTTCGCGATCGAGCGAGCCCGCAAACGCGCTCTCGCACGCGATCGGCGTGCTCGATGGCCGCCCTACCCCCACCGTCAAGACTGGGACGAGCGATATGAACACCGTCGCGCACGCGTTCGACTGCCCGATCGTGGCCTACGGCCCGGGCGACAGCACGCTCGACCACACGCCGCACGAGCGGCTTGATCTCTCGGAGTACCTTCGCAGCATCGAGGTCCTGCGCACCGCGATTCCGATGCTCGCGAACGACCTTAGTGGTCGGCCGGAGTTGAGCGCGACTGCACCATCAGTCGTTTCATAGAGGCCACCGCCTCTCGGAAACCCGTGTAGATCGATCGGCTGACGATCGCGTGGCCGATGTGCAGTTCTTCGACCGCAGGCAGAGCCGCGATCGGCCCGACGTTGTGGTAGTTCAGCGCGTGCCCCGCGTTGAAGCGCATCCCGCGTGACACGATCTCGCGCCCGGCATTGGCAACCGACTCCAGCGACGCCGCAAGCTCTGGCCGACGAAAGTCACCGCCGCACTCGCTCCATGCGTGCGCGTACGGGCCCGTGTGCACCTCGCAGACGTCAAACCCCGCGTGGTGCGCCGCCTCGACCTGCGACGCATCGGGATCGATGAACGCGCTCACGATCAAGCCGGCGTCCCGTAGCCGATCTACCACGCCCCTCATGGCGTCGAGCCGACCGGCGATGTCCAGCCCACCCTCGGTGGTAATCTCTTGGCGGCCCTCGGGGACGAGCATAGCCGTGTGCGGCTTGAGCTCCGCCGCGAAGCCGATCATCTCGTCGGTCGCGGCCATCTCGAGATTCAGCCGGACGTTGATCGTGTCGCGCAGCCGGCGAAGGTCGTGGTCCTGCACGTGCCTGCGGTCCTCGCGCAGGTGTGCGGTGATGCCGTCGGCCCCGCCGAGTTCGGCCTCGTGCGCCGCCCGCACCGGATCGGGCTCGGCACCCCGGCGAGCCTGGCGGACCGTGGCGACGTGGTCGATGTTGACACCAAGTTGGATCATGATGAACGGTAGGCCCGAGCGGCTATCGCTCGGCCTCGAAGCTGAGGGTCAGCACGGCGAGCGCGAGCACATGCCGGCGATCCAGCACCGGTTCGCCATCGCCTGCCAAATCGAAGTCGGACTCGAGTTGGAGCTGCATGGCGCTGCCATCGTGCAAGCGGTGCCCCGTCGCCACAAGTCGCCCGCCCCGACGAAACTCCAGACGCTTCCACGGGCCGCTGAGCGCGAGCATGACGCCGATGGGTCCCGATACAAGACCGCCGATGATGGACGCGAGATTCAGGTAGTCGCGCACGACGACCACCGCGACCTCGTCGGACGGCCCCCTTGGCCCGGGCTCACCCATGCTGGCCGCTTCGCTCCACGCGTAGATCTTCCCGGTGATGTTCCCAACCGAGGGCTCGTCGTCCGCTGCCGATTCCTCGGGTTCTTGAGGCTCGAACCCGCGCACACGCCACTTGCCGAGCCGTCGCGAGATCGTGCCGAACGTGCGTCCCTGCTCATCACGAAGGTCGTACCACGACTGACGGCCGGGGCGCTCGCCGAGCGCCATCAGTGGGGTGCGGTCGATGCCACCGGGTAGATCGTCATGGAACCTGTACTCGCGAAGCGGTTGCGCGAATAGCACGGCCACGATACCAATGAGACCGACCGACACGGCCAGCGATACGGCCAAAAGCGGCGGAAGCCCGATACCCACCGGCACCGTGAACGCGAGAGCCACGGTCACCATCACGCCCGCGAGCACGGCGAAGAACTTGACGCGGCTGACCTTGGGCCGAACGACGAGCAGCACACGCACCGCCGCATCACGGATGCCAACGCGCACCCGTTCGCCGAAGCGATCCTGAACTCGCACGAGGATGAACTCGCCACCATCAACGAGCAGATCGAGCCCATCGACCGGGGGGACGAGCTCGACCTCGCCGGGCTTACGCTTCAGTTCGGGCGTTGTGTCGTGGTCAAGCACCGGGATTTCAGGCTCAGGCCGAACTCGTCGCCCTATTCATGCCGATCAGGTCCTCGTTCGTCTCGAATCGCTTGAGGGCGCCCAGCAATTGCTCGATCTGCTGCGGCGGCGGCATCGAGAGCAAGCGGCGGCGCAGCGCGTTCACGGTCTCGAGCTCCTGCTTGGGCATGAGCAGGTCTTCCTTGCGCGTACCGCTGGCCGCGAGGTTCATCGCCGGGAAGAGCCGCCGCTCGGCGACCTTGCGGTCGAGGATGAGCTCCATGTTGCCGCTGCCCTTGAATTCTTCGAAGATCACCTGATCGCCCTGGCCGCCCGTATCGATGAGCGCCGTCGCGATGATGGTGAGCGAGCCAGCTTCCTCGGTCTGCCGGGCCGCGCCGAAGAGCTGACGTGGGACCTCGAGCGCCTTGCTGTCGATGCCGCCGCTCAGCGTGCGACCGCTGCTCGAGTACTCACGCGAACGATTGAACGCACGCCCGAGCCGTGTCAACGAGTCGAGGATGATGACCACGTCCTTGCCCAACTCGACGAGGCGCTTGCACCGCTCCATGGTCACTGTCGCGACCTGGATGTGACGCTCGGCCTCGTGATCGGCGCTTGAGGCGACAACCGTGACCCGATCCGAATCCCACGGGCGATCGGGATCATCGGGCCCATGACCGGTCAGCGAGCGTCGGAAATCCGTCACCTCTTCGGGCCGCTCGTCGACAAGCAGCACGAACAATTCGGTGTGGTCATGGTTCCGCAAGATAGCGGTGGCGATGTCCTTCAGCAGCGTGGTCTTGCCGGCCTTGGGCGGGCTCACCACCATGGCGCGCTGGCCAAAGCCGATCGGGCAGAACAGATCGACCAACCGGCACGACGCAGCGCAGCCGGGATACTCGAGCGTCATCCGCGGGCTCGGATCGACTGTCGTTAACTCGTCAAAGGGTGTGGGCTCCGGCGCGTCGTCCGCGGCGATTCCCTCAATGGTGAGTAGACGCTCGGCGACGGGAGCCTTGACCGAGTTCCCACCCTGGCGTCCGGACTGCCGTCCTCGGCGCCCTCGCCCGTTGCGGCTGTTTCGGCCCTTGCCGTTCTGCTGCACGCCCGCGACCTTGCTCCCGAGCTCGACTTCGACGCTCGTGCCGGGCAACAGCGCAAATCGATCCACGATCGATCGTGGGAGGATCGGGTCGTCTTCGCGGAACTGCACGGTGTCGCCCACGATCGGGCGTAACCGGACGTCACCGCGCCGCGGTTGATCAACCAGGCCGGAAAAGGTCGTCATGTTGTCCATTCGTCCGCAAGACCAACGCGACGCCGGACCAGACGAGGCCCAGCCGCATCGATCGGCTTTCCAGTGGTATCGGCCCGTATGGCTCGCGAACTTGGCGAACCGCGGGAACGAACTCGCTATCAGAGGCAGCACGCCTCGCCGTGTCAAACGCCGTCGGGCATCTGCGGGACTTTCCCCGGATCGCCGAGCATCCTGCCAAAATCCGATACGCGTGGCATCCGGCCTTGGATTCGGCTATCCTCGGCCTCTACGACGTGCAGGGGGTTATCGGTAGCGGAGGCCGCTCCGGCCGAGCCGATCGCCCATGTCATGCTCAGACCACAGGAGCCATAGCCCCGGCATGGAAGTCCTCCGCGGCATTGCGGTATCGCCCGGCCTCGTCATCGGCCGCATGTTCCTCCTCGAAGACGAGGAGCGCCGCGTCGTGCGCCGGTTTACGCCCGCCGCGAACTCCGCCGAAGAAGTCTCGCGCCTCAAGGCCGCGCTGGAGACCTCTGTCGCCGACCTCGTCGCGGTCAAGGAGCGGGCCGAGGACGAGATGGGTGCCGAAGCGGCCAAGATATTCCTCTTCCATATCGGCGTACTCCAAGACGCGGCGCTGCTCGAAGGCATCTTCAATCGCATCGAGAACGATCGCATGGCCGCCGAGCACGCCGTTGAAGCTACATTCGGCGAGTGGGCCGGTCGCTTCGCCAGCATGGGCGATTCCGCGTTCACCACGAAGGTCAACGACCTCGAAGATCTACGCAATCGCGTGCTCGGCCACCTCATGGGCGAACACAACCGGACGCTCGACGAGCTCAAGCACCAAGCCGTCGTCGTCGCCGATGACCTCACGCCCTCGCAAGCCGCAGGTTTCAATCGTGAACTCGTGCAGGCGTTTGTCACCGATCGCGGCGGACGCACGAGCCACACCGCCATCGTCGCGCGGGCGTTGAACATTCCCGCGGTCGTCGGCCTTCGCGGCGTTGCAAAGCTCGCCGAGGAAGACCAGACCATCATCGTCGACGGCCTCGAGGGCGTGGTCATCCTCGATCCGACCGACGAGCAGCTCGACCGCTACCGCGCACGGCAAGCGCGAATGGAGCGGCGAGAAACCGTCTGGAAAGAACAAGCGGCCGAGCCGTGCGTCACCACCGACGGCGTGCACATCCGCCTGATGGGCAACATCGAGTTCCCCGACGAGATCGCCCATGTGCTTGAGGTTGGTGGCGAGGGCGTGGGCCTGTATCGCACCGAGTTCCTCTACCTCACCAGCGACACCGAACCCAGCGAAGAGCAGCACTACGAGGCCTACCGACGCTGCGTGGAGCACATGCAGGGCCGCGAGTTGATCGTTCGCACCGTCGACCTCGGCGCCGACAAGTACACGCAGCACCGCGTCGAGCTTCCAGAACGCAACCCATTCCTGGGCAACCGATCGATCCGCTACTGCCTCAGCGACCTGCCGATGTTCAAGCGGCAACTCCGAGCCATCCTTCGCGCCAGCGCCCACGGCCCGCTCAAGATCATGTTCCCGCTGATCACGACGGTGCATGAGTTGCGCCAGGCCAAGGCCATCGTTCGTGATGTCATGGAGGACCTGGCCGAGGAAGGCGTGCCCTTCGACCGCGACGTGCCCATGGGGATGATGGTCGAGGTGCCCGCCGCCGCTGTCATCGCCTCGAGCTTTGCCCGGGACGCGGACTTCTTTAGCATCGGAACCAACGATCTGGTGCAGTACACCCTCGCGGTCGACCGGACCAACGAGCGTGGCGCCGACCTGTTCACCGCCATGCACCCGGCTGTGCTCCGCCTCGTCAGAGACGTCATGCGGGGGGCGAAGAGCCGACAGATCCCAGTCTCTTGCTGCGGCGAGTCGGCGGCCGAACTCGACTTCGCCGTGTTGCTGATCGGTTTGGGTGTGCGTACGCTCTCTGTGGGGTCGTACTCGATCCCACAGGTCAAGCGGCTGGTTCGCAGCGTCTCCGCCGAGGAGTGTGCCCGGATCGCCAGGCGGGCCCTGTCGCTGGAATCGCCATCGGACGTCTCCGCGTACGTCCGAGAACGAGTCCGCAAGGCCGTGCCCGGTGCGTTCGATTCCGGTGAAGACTGATCCTCAAGTAGCCGATAATTCATCGGCTGGACGCCCAGAATCGCCTCTAGCCGAACCCCTGGGCCTTTACGGGCCGTAGATGTATGAAGGCCAGGGGCCTTGAGAGCGTCTCGAGCAACAGCGGCCCTTGCGATTGTCGCCCCAACGTGTTTCACGATCGGGCCGCGACGACACCGACTGACACAGCGACGCCCGCCCAGAGGCCGCGGATTGGCCAGGCCCGGCCGGCGTCGAACACGGCACGATCGTTCTTTGGTCGATGCCCTCACTCCTTGTGGAGTCCGCCGAAGTGACCCCCCTCCGTACCTTCGCAGGCCCGACCGCCGCCCTTGGGTGTGGCGTCGTTGGCCGCGGCGGCGTGGGCGGCCCGGCACTCCCTGCACGAAAGCCCACGCATCATGGCACGCAAGCCCAGCACCTCCGACAATGGATCAACCAAGGCTGACAACTCCGACAACGGCACGACGAAGAAGAAGACATCACGGTCCCGAAGCTCCGGCGGCCGATCCTCTGGCAGCCGGGGGAAGTTCCAGAGCAACGCCATCGAGTCCAACAGCGGCGTGCCCACCGCCTCGCGGATGATCGTCAACTACATCCCCGGCGACACCTGCCGCATCGCGTTCGTCGATGAGGGCAAGCTTGAGGAATACCACGCCGAGCCAACCACGGCCGTCAGCCGCGTGAACAACATCTACTTCGGCGTCGTGCGGAACAACAACACGGCGGTCCAGGCCGCGTTCGTCGACTTCGGGCTCGACGAGCACGGCTTCTTGCACACGACCGATGTGCACCCCCGCTACTTCCCCAAAAACGAGGACGGCGCCGAGCGCGTGGGCATCAAGACCCCCCGCCGCGATCGCCCGCCGATCCAGAAGTGCTTCAAGCCCGGCGACCGCATCATGGTCCAGGTGCTCAAGGAGGGCGTGGGCACCAAGGGCCCGAGCCTGACGAGCTACATCTCCATCCCCGGGCGTTACCTCGTCATGATGCCCGGCATGGACAACGTGGGCGTGTCCCGCAAGGTCGAGGATGAGGACCAGCGGCGCAAGATGCGCAAGATCCTCGACCAGCTCGACCTGCCAGAGGGCTTCGGGTTCATCCTGCGCACCGCCGGCATGGATCGCACGAAGACCGAGCTCAAGCGCGATCTGTCGTACCTGAAGCGGCTCTGGAGCGACATGGACAAAAAGCAGAAGGGCAAGAAGGCCCCGCTGCCGCTCTACGCCGAGAGCGACCTCTTGCTCCGCGCCCTCCGCGATCTCGCGGGCAACGAGGTCACCGAGATCATCATCGACGATCCCACCGCGCTCGCGCGAGCCGAGCGGTTCCTCAAGATCGCCCACCCGCGTTCTCGGCCGAGCCTCAAGCGATACACGGGCAAGGCCCCGATCTTCGCGGCCTTTGGCATCGAGCAGCAGATCCAGAACATCCACTCGCGCGAGGTGCCGCTGCCCAGCGGCGGACGCCTGATCTTCGACGAGACCGAAGCGCTCGTCGCCATCGACGTCAACAGCGGCCGCTCGCGCAGCGCCAAGGACGCCGAGACCAACGCGTTCAAGACCAACATGGAGGCGGCCGACGAGATCTGCCGCCAGCTCCGCCTGCGCGACATGGGCGGCCTGGTCATCAACGACCTGATCGACATGCGGCACGCCAGCAACCGCAAGGCCATCGAACAGCGCTTCACCGAGCGACTCGGACGCGACCGCGCGAAGAGCACCATCCTGCCCATCAGTGAGTTCGGCCTGCTTGAGATGACCCGCCAGCGCATGCGTGCGAGCCACGAGCGCACGCACTTCGCCGAGTGCCCGATGTGCAAGGGCCGCGGCGTCATCCGCCGGCCCGACAGCGTCGCGGCCGAAGCGTTGCGCGAGCTCGCGCTCATCGCAAGCTACGACAAGATCGCCCGCGTCGAGATGGTCGTCTCGGCCCAGGTCGCCAGCCACTTGCTTAGCGGTCGCCGCAAGCAGCTCAGCCGCATCGAGCGGACGAGCGGCACGATCACCGAGGTCCGCGTCAGCGAGACGATGTCCGCCGAGCGCTTCGTGCTGTACGGTTACGATGGCACCGGCAACGACGTCGAACTGGAGAAGCTGCCCAAGCTGCCCAACCCAGAAGATCTGCTCGAAGACGCCGAAGGATTCGCCGAGGACGCCTCGGTCGAGACGATCGTCGCGCAAGCGGATGAGGAAGACGACTCGGTCCCGGAGGTCGAGGCGCATCCGATCGAGCTCGACGCCGACTTCAACGAGGAAGAAGAGTCGACCGAGCGTTCTAGCCGCAAGCGCCGCAGGCGTCGCCGCCGTCGCCGCGGCTCGGACGCCGAAGCCGAAACCGCCATCGAGGACTCGCGTGACGACGAGGCGGATGAAGACCAGGCCGTTGAAGACGTGGAAGACGATCGCGCGCACCACGACGCCGACGAGGAAGAGGACCGCCCGCGCCGCAAGCGTCGCCGCCGCCGCCGCGGTGGCCGTGGCCGCTCCCGCGCTACCGAAGAGTCGCGCGAAGACCACGACGACGGCGACAGCGGATACGAAGAAGACTCCTTGGCCCGTCGCCTTGCCACCGCTCTGTCGCCCGACAGCGATGAGGACTCGGACGACGACGGCGAGGAAGTTGCCGAAGCCCAAGAAGATGTTCACGACGACGAGCAACCACGCCGCAGGCGGCGCCGTCGTCGGCGTCGTGGCGGCCGTGACGAGGACCGGGCTCGGCAGGACGATCAGGAGTCGGATGACGAACAACTCATCGACACCGAGTCCGAGTCCGAGTCCGACGACGAGACCGAAGACCACGGCGAACGCCCGAAGCGTCGCCGCCGGCGCCATCGTGGATCGCGTCGTGACGACACACCCGAAGTCACGGCCGAAGACGAGTCGGACGACGAAGATCTGGTTGAGGATGTTGACGCGACCGAGTTGATCGACGAGGACGCGGAAGAAGAGGAAGCAACCGAGGAAATCGTCGCGGAGGCTGCGCCTGCCGGGCTCATCGAACCGAGGCCGAAGCGCGGCCGCGGCTCGCGAGGCAGGGGAAAGAGCGAGGCCAAGGAGCCGGCGGCACCGGCCAAGCCCAAGCCTCGATTCCTCTACGCCGCCCATCGCAAGACGAAGCCTTCGGGCCAAGACGGCGGATAACGCATGGCGGCCAACACCCGGCGGCTCATCGTCCTGGGCAGCACCGGCTCGATCGGCCGGCAGACGCTCGACGTCGTCGAGCACCTGTCCACCATCGCGCGCTCGCAAGGCGAGCGGACGCCCATCGAGATTGTCGGCTTGGCGGCCGGGAGCCGTGCCGCCGATCTTTCTGCACAGGCGAGTGCGCACGGCGTCACCCATGTGGCGCTAAGCAACGCCGAATCCGACGCATTGCCAGCGGGGCTCACCGCCTTCACCGGAGACGATGCCGCCGAGCGTTTGGTGCGCGAGGTCGAAGCCGACATCGTGATGGCCGCGGTTGTCGGTGCCGCTGGTCTTCCCGCCACGCTCGCCGCCGTCGAGCTCGGCCGCGACGTGGCGCTGGCCAACAAGGAGACGCTCGTCGCCGCGGGCGGGTTGGTCGTTCCCGCGGCCGAGCGTACCGGCTCCAGGCTGCTTCCCGTCGACAGCGAGCATTCCGCCTTGTGGCAATGCCTACACGCGATCGCCGGCCCTGAACAAGCCCCGCCGATGCGCCCGCCATCGCACGTCTCGCGGCTCGTGCTCACAGCATCCGGCGGCCCGTTCCGCACGGCGACCGCCGACGAGGTCTACAACGCCACACCCGAACAAGCCTTGGCGCACCCTACCTGGAACATGGGGCCAAAGGTCACCATCGATTGTGCTTCGCTCACGAATAAGGCACTCGAGGTCATCGAGGCACACTGGCTCTTTGGCTTTGGGTCGGACCGCCTGGGCGTACTCGTGCATCCGCAGTCGATCGTCCACTCACTCATCGAGACCATCGACGGCTCGGTGCTCGCACAGCTCGGCATCAGCGACATGCGGCTGCCCATCCAGTTCGCGCTCACGCACCCCGACCGCTCGCCGGGTCACACGCCACGGCTGGATCTCGCTTCGCTCGCGAGGCTCGACTTTGAGGAGCCCGACGAACGACGCTTCCCCGCGCTCGCCCTCGCTCGTTGGGTGATCGACCAGGGCGGCACCGCCGGCGCCATCTTCAACGCCGCCAACGAGGCCGCCGTCGAGGCCTTCATCGATGGGCGCATCCCATTCGGCCGCATCGGCGAGCTCACGCGCGATGCCTGCGACGCCATCGCCCCCGCTCCGCTAGCTGCACTCGGCGATGCTCTCGATGCAGACAGGCGTGCCCGGCAGCACGTTCGCGAGGCCATGCTGGCCGCCGGCAGCCGCTAGCCCACGCCTCGCCCGCCGATCATCGCAACCCATGCACGCCCAACCCGTATGCTGGGGCATGCGATACCTCCCCCATGCCCGACGCGGCGGCATCCTGAAGAGCCTGCTGCTCGTCATCGCCGGCATCGTGCTCCTGCTGCTGCTCGTGGTGGGCTTCGAGTTCTATCTCGGCGCGACCGCCAAACCGACGATCACCGTCAACTACACCCAGCGCATCCACGATGCTCGGCTCGAGCGGCAACGCGCGGCGAACGGCCCCGGCCTGAACCAGCACCCCCTGTTTGAAGAGCACATGGTGTTCATCCGCTCGGTAAACGAGCAAGCCGTCGAACGGTGGATCGATGCCAGTAGTGATCCCGCCGATCCCTGGGCTCCGCCCTCGTTCGACCTCATGTACACGGTCCCAGAAAAAGGCACGCGTGAGCAGTTCGCGGCCGCACAGCGGCTCGTGCGAGAGGGCCTCGAGTTCTGGCGCGACCAGGGCGTCTTCGAGCGATCCGCGGAGCTCGCGACACTCGAACGCCTCGCCCGCCCGCCTTTTGATGGCCCGGTGTTCCAGTGGCTCCTCCCACACCTCGGCACCGCGCGCATGCTCGCCCGGGCCCAAGCGGCGCGAGCGCACGTGGCCGCGGAACGCGGCGATGCCGACGAGTGGCTCACCGCGATCGAAGAGATGTTCGTGATCGCCCGGCACATCGAGGGCATGGGCTCGCTCATCGACTACCTCGTCGGCGTCGCCATCCGGTCACTCGCGCGTACGGCCCTCTTGGAAACCATGCTCAAGCACGGCCTGCACGATGCATCGATGCTCGATCGAATCGAGACCGTGGTCCACCGCGAGCTCATCAACAGCGCGGTCCCGTTGGAGCGGGTCCTGAACAACGAACGGGCGTTCGTGGACGACATCATCCAGCGGTCGTTCACCGACAACGGCAACGGCAACGGGCGGTTCATCCCGCTGGCCTTCTCCCGGCTCATGGGCGAGCAGGTGTTCGGGTCGGGGTCCATGATGCTCCCGCTGGGTGACAATGCCGCCTCCAACATCCACGGCCGGCTCTTCTTCGATCGGCGCGAGGCCACCGAATGGGCCGATGCGCAGTGGGCCTTGTACATCGAATCCGCGGCTGCGCAGGGGGCCGACGCGGTTGCACTGGATCGCAAGAGCGAATCGGCAGCCATTGAGCAAGACTGGCGCAACCCGATCACCTCGGTGATCAGCAACTACACCCGCACCATCATGACGAGCCGGGTCGATCGCATCCAGACCCAAGGCCTTCTCGTGTTCCTCGCCATCGAGCGCTACCGGCTCCAGTACGAAGATGCTCTACCCCAGACCCTCGACGACCTCGGCGATCTGCTGCCCGAGCAGCTGCGCACGGACCCATTCACCGGCCAGCCGTGGGACTACCAGCCAAAGCCGCGCACGCTGGACGCCAGCAAACAGCCGCTGCGCGATGGCGCGATGGCATGGCCGTATACGCTCGGCAGCCGAGGGCTGCCCGGCATGGAACCCAATCGCCCCAGCGAACGCAACAACCACGCCTACTACGGCGTGCTCATCACCCAGCCGATCCAGGGGCCGAGTTACGATACATGGTGAGAGCCTTCCACCCTCGACCGCTGCTGTTCCTCGCCCTCGTAAGCCTGGCCCTCGCGGTGGCCTCGTGCGACGACGGACAAGACCAGCCCATCGCGACGATCGACTACGCCCAGCGCCTCCACGACGACACCCTGGCACGTCAACGCGAGGTCATGGGCGAAAACGAGAACCAGTGGCCTCGCTACGAGTCGGTCATGGCCGAGCTCGAGTCGCGCCTTGACATCGTGAAACGGGCCGATAGCAACGCATTCAGCGCAGCCGAAAAGTCCGATCCCGAAAACGTGTGGGCTGGCTTGGGACTCGCGATCTTCGGCATGGTCCCGCATCGCGGCGCGCCCGAAGACTTTGCAGCCGAGCACGCGCGAGCCGTCGCCATGTTCGAGGACCTGCGTGCCCAAGGCATCTTCGACATTACAGCCGAGCTCAGCGATCTCCTGGTGACGATGCCGCCCCCCGAAGACAGGCCGTTCGAGCTCTCGACGCAGCCGTTCAGGTCCACATCGCGACAACTCATTCGGCTGCAGAATGCCCGCATGCATCTCGCTGGCGACGACGAGGCCCAGCTGCTCTCCGGTCTTCAAGAAGGCCTCACCGTGGGGCGCCACATCTCTTGGCACGGTTCGGTCCCCGAGTGGATGACAGGCCAGCTGCTTGTGCGAATCGCTGTGCAAGACTTCCTCCGAGCCCTACTCCGCCAGCCAACGCTCAGCGACGACACCCTCGCTCGGGCCGACGCGCTCATCGTGTTGGAAGGCCAGACGCGTACCGCCGGCATCGAGCACGTGATCCATGCCATCGACCTGACGACCAAAGACCTGATCCAGCGCACGTACTCGGCACGCGGCGATCTCCACATCGAGTCGCACGAGCGGTACTTTCCACCGGGGTTCTTCGACACCCCGCCGCCCGAAGAGCCCATCGACAACGACGACATGTTTGCGATCTTTGGATCGATGTACTTCCCCTCGCCAGAAGAGCCCTACGACAGCCGGAAAGACGTCACCGTTTGGTTCGAGACGCTGCAAGCGATGATCCTCGAGGCCGCTAGGGCCAAGGGCATCGACGTCCTTCCCGCCTACGACGAAACCGCGGCGTTCGCGCAGACGGCCACACCACACGCGCCGCTGGCCGCAGGCCTGGCGCCACCACCGCGGCTCATCTTCTTCCAACGCGGCCTGGACCTCGAACTCACGGGCACCCGTGTCGTCCTCTCCATCGAACGCTTCCGCCTACGCAACGGAGGCACGCTTCCGGCAAGCTTGGATGACCTTGGATCACTGCTGCCCGTCGACACGCGTACCGATCCACTCACGGGCACGCCTTGGGTCTACGAGCCCACACCGATCGAGGCCGATCGCAACGGCGACCCGCTGTTGGAGGGCGCCCTCGCGTGGCCCTACACGGTGCGCAGCGCAGCCTTGCCCGGAGCGGAGCCAAATGCGCGATGGCAGAGTAACCCAAAGGGCGGGATGCTCATCACCGCGCCGATCCAAGGGCCAAAGTACGACGAGATCGAGCAAGACTCGGGCAACGGCTGAAGGAGGAGGAGTTTGGCTGCACAATCAAATCTGGCAACACGCGCTCGCCGCGGCAGCATCCTGCGCAAGCTGGTCATCACCATCGGCGTGGTGCTCGGCCTCGCGCTCATCTTCATCGCCATCGAGGTGACGATCGCGCTCACCGCCAAGCCGGTGCCCGCCATCGACTACGGCGAACGAATCCGCGAGGCCACGCTTGAACGCCAGCGCACGCTGCACGGCGAAGGCCCCGACCAGTGGCCGCAGTTCAACTCGATGCTTGGCCTCGTCCAGACCGGCTCGAACTATCTCGAGCAGCAGACCCAGGCGCTCACGCCCGATCCCGACAACACGTATTCCTACGTCGGCTTCTCCGTCATCCTGCGACCCGAAGAAGATCCCTACCGGCCGCAAGATGCCTCGACGGCGGCGAACTACCTGGACGCCCGCGAACGCGCGATCCGAGCGCTCGAGCACTGGCGCAGCATCGGCATCTTCGAGGCCTCCGCCGAACTGCCCGAGATGCTCCGCGTGGCGTTTCCTCCCGTGCCCGGCCCGATGGGCAGGTCCGTGATTCCGCAGCTCGGACAGGCCCGGCAACTAGTGCGAGCGCTCGCCGCCCGGATGCGGCTGGCCGCCGTGAACGGAGACCAGGTCGAGCGACTCATGGCGTTCGAAGAGGGTCTCGCGTTGGCTCGCGCAACGTCGAGTTCGGGCCCAATCCTCGGCTGGCTGACCGGCGCTGCCATCCAAGGCATGATGCTGGGGGAGCTCAAGCACGGGCTCTACCTCCACCCCGTGGACGACGAGGCGTGGCTGGCCGCTGCGGACGCCATCATCGAGCGCGAGCTCGTGCGGCACATGATCACGCCCGAGCAGATCAGAGACAACAAGCACCTCGAACACCTCGACGAAGTCCAACGCTCGTTCACCGAGGGCGGACGCTTCGTGCCCCGTGAGTACGCCAAGCTCCAGTACGGCTTCAACCTGAACAACGCACCGGACCACCTCATGCCTTTCGGGGACACCGCGTGGTCGAACCTCCACGGCCGAGCCTACCTCGGTCGCGGCACGGTGACCCAGTGGTTCGAGCGCGCCAACGAGCTCGGGATCGAGGCGTACCGAGCTCGCGGGACGGCCATGGCTCTTGCCGACGAGCGACTCGCGAACCATGTTGCGACTGCCGACCGGCGCAATCCAGTGGGCCAGTCGATGACCGATCCGAGCCAATTCATCTGGATCGCTCGTCAGTCCGACATCCAAGTCGCCGGCACTCGCGTACTGCTCGCCATCGAGCGATATCGATTGCGAAACCAGGGACGTTTGCCAAGATCGCTCGATGACCTTGGCGACCTCTTGCCCGAGAGCCGGCGCACGGATCCCATCATGCGGCACACTTGGGCGTACGCCCCAACACCCGGCACCTCAGGCTGGAACGGGGAGCCGTTGGATGCAGACGACGAACCCTGGCCCTACACGCTGCAAAGCCACCCAATGCCTGACCTCTCAACGCCGTTCGGCGATTTTGGAGGCCGTGTGCTCATTACTACGCCGATGTATCTGCCCGACTACGCCGTACGATGAACGCATGACCCAGGCGACAATCGCGCGGCGCGGACGGCACCTACTCGTTCAGGTTCTCGTAACAGCCATCGTGGCGGCTTCCGCGTTTGCCCAGGACGCTCCACCGGCCGGCCAAGACGCGTTCGACGCCTTCGATCGCGCCCGATCGATCGCGCGAGGCGAGCAACCACGGAGCGAAGCGGCTCCCGATGTGTGGGCGGTCGCGATCACGCTCCGCGAGGGCGGACAGCGATCGGTGATCGACGCCGTCGCGTTCGATCGCGCTCGAGCGGGCCTGATCGACGCGGTCGCGCGCGAGCTCCCCGGCCCGATCGGCAACGACACCCGCCTCACTCTCGAGCTGGCCGGCAGGCCCTCACCCATCGATGGCGCGCGTGGTCTTGCAGAAGTCGCGCTCGCGATCCGCCCCGGCCTCGATGCCGTCGCCGTGCAAGCGGGCGACGCCTCGGCCATCGTCTTCCCCGACGCCGCCCTCGCCAACGCGATGCTACCCAGCGATATGGTCATCGAGGCCCTGCGCGACGCCTTGACCGACAACCTTCCCGCCGGCCTCGCCAGCGAACCCGGTGCCTGGGCTCGGTACGCCGACGCCGCGCTGCGCAGCGGCGAGATCACCGCGTTCCGATTGCCCGTGACCTCACTCGCGCAGGTCGGCGATGCGCCCGCCCCGAGGCTGCTGCACCGCGGTGGCCGCATAATCGAGTTCGGCGAGATCACGCCGCAAGCGATGCTCCAGTGGGCCGGCGGCATGGCCGACCACCTGCAAGCGAGGCGATACACCGGCTTGGAGCCCTACGGCCTCCGCGGCACGCTCGACCCGCTTCGTGGCGAGTTCCTCTCGCCCGTCGATGACCCGTTCGCCCAAGCGCTCGCCGCCTACGCGTTGCTGCGATTCGGAAGATCCGGCTGGGCCCCCGCCGCCCAGACTCAACAGGCGCGGACCGCCGGCTTCGTCATCCTCCGCCAGCTCGCGTTCGTCACGCCCATCCGCATCGGCGCTATGGCCGACCTCGGCGATCGCGCACCCCTCGAGCGCGAGGCCTGGGCCGAGCCGGCGTCGGCGGCGATGACGCTCATCGCGATGGAGCCGCTCGAAGCGGAGGCATTCAACCTCTACCCAGAGCTCGACTCAATGCGCGACCGCTGCGCCAAGGTGGTGCGTGATGCCGTGGGCCTCTCCATCACTGGCGACCCCGTCTTCGACGACGAAACCCCGCCAGCATCACACGCCCTGCTCGCGCGTGCGCTCGTCGCCCTCGGTCGATCTTCGGCAGGCGCAGCCGAAGACCTGCAAACCGGCCAAGCGGCCGCACGCGCGGTCATCGAGCGCAGCGGGCCCGCGCTGCTCGTCACGCAGATGCCCTGGGCCCTAGCCGCCTTGGGCCCCGATGACCGCGAGGCTAGCCAAGAAACAATGCTTGAGATGCGCCGGCTCATCCTCGAGCACCAGCTCACCGGCCCCGAGGTCGAGGGCGACGACCGAGACCTCGCCGGCGGCATCGTTTTCACCAAGGGCGGGCCACCCGTGCCAACCTGGCAGACCGCCCGCGCGGCCGTAGCACTGGGTGCCATGCTCAACGATCCGAGCCTGACGCCCGACGCAGACGAGCCCGGCCGATTCCTCGAATTGCTCCGCACGCTGCGATTCCTGCGGCAATTGACCGCCGACGAAAGCCTCGATCACCTCATGGCCGAGCCCACCATCTCGGCCGGCGGCGTGCGGGCCGCCCTGTGGGATCAGAGGCAGCCCTCCATCGCCACCAGCCTCGCCCTCTTGGCCGCCTGCGAGGCCCTCGATGCGGCCTTCAAGACCGACGAAGAAACCGGGCCAGACGAATAAGGCGACCTATAATCCCTCCTTGCCAAAACGCCAGAATGATCGGCGTTTAGATGGCATCAAGCTCATCTTGATGATGGGTGCTGGAGGGCCGCCGCTTGGCCGACGACCGTGATGATGCTGGGGCAACCCAGAACGAAAGCCCGAACGCCGAAGAGTCGCAGGGTCCGGTGATCGAGGGCGGCCACGTGATCGACCTGGAGATCGATCGCGAGCTGCGCGAGAGCTACCTCACCTATGCGATGAGCACGATCATGGACCGGGCCCTGCCCGACGTCCGTGATGGCCTCAAGCCCAGCCAGCGACGCATCCTCGTCGCGATGAACGATAACAACCTCCGCCCCGGCCGCAAGCACCTCAAGTGTGCGAAGATCGCCGGCGACACCAGCGGCAACTACCACCCCCACGGCGAGAGCGTGATCTACCCCACGCTTGTCGGCCTTGCCCAGTCTTGGCGCATGCGCGTGCCGCTCATCGACCCCCAGGGCAACTTTGGTTCGATCGAGGGCGATCCGCCCGCGGCCATGCGATACACCGAAGCGCGCATGCACCACGCCGCCGTCGACATGCTCCAGGACATGGACCTAAGCACCGTCGACATGCAGCCCAACTACGACGAGCGTTTGCTCGAGCCCAAGGTGCTGCCCGGGCGCTTCCCCAATCTGCTCGTGAACGGCTCGCTCGGCATCGCCGTCGGCATGGCGACCAGCATGCCGCCGCATAACCCAAGCGAGATCCTCGACGCCATCACCCGCGTCGTCGACAAGCCCGACATCGACCTTATCGAACTCATGCAGGACGAGCTCGACGCCGAGGGCAACGTCACGCGCCTGGGCGTGAAGGGCCCGGACTTCCCAACCGGCGGCGTAATCGTCGGCCGCCGCGGCATCGGCGAGGCCTACGCGACCGGCCGCGGCAAGGTCTACCTCCGAGGCGTCTGCCACGTCGAGGACCTCAACAAGGACCGCCAGCAGCTCGTCATCGACGAGATCCCCTACAACCTCAGCCAGCGCAACCTGGTCGAGAAGATCGTCGAGGCCGTCCAAGACGAACGCATCAAGGACATCAGCGACATCCGCAACGCGTCTGGCCGCCAGGCCCAGACCCGCGTGGTCATCGAGCTCAAGCGTGGTGCCGACCCGGCCGTGGTCGAGAACCAGCTCTACCAGTTCACGCCGCTGCAGCAGACCTTCAGCATCATCAACATCGCGCTCGTCGGCCGCCGCCCGGTCACGCTGAGCCTCAAGGAGCTCATCGAGCTCTACATCGAGCACCGCGTCGAGGTCATCCGCCGCCGCACCGAGCACCTGCTCCGCGAGGCCCGCCGCAAGGCCCACCTGCTCGAGGGCCAGATCTACGCCGTCATCGACATCGACGAGATCGTCAGGCTCATCCGCGGCAGCAAGACGCGCGAAGAAGCCATCGAGAAGCTGATGGAACGGCGGTACCGCATCCCGCCCGAGCATCCCGCCGCGAAAGAGATCCCCCAGCGTCTGCTCGACCACGTCGCGAAATTCGAGGAGCACGGCGGCGTCATCCTCACGCGCCACCAGGCCGAGCAGATCGGCTCGATGCGCCTCATCCAGCTCGTGGGTCTTGAGATCGAGCGCCTGGTCGACGAGTACCGCAAGCTCATCGCCGAGATCGAGGACTACGAGGACATCCTCGCCAGCCGCGAGCGCGTGATGGGCATCATCCGCGACGACTGTGCGAACATGAAGGCCCGCTACGGCGACGACCGCCGCACCGCGATCGAGGACGCCGTCGGCGAGATCGACATGGAGTCGCTCATCCGCGAGCACGACGTCGTGGTCACCATCAGCCGCGGCGGGTACGCCAAGCGCGTGCCGGCCGAGACGTACCGCGCCCAGGCCCGCGGCGGCAAGGGCATCCGTGCCGGCACCTCTCGCGACGAGGACTTCATCCAGCACCTGTTCGTCGCCAGCACGCACGACCACCTGCTGTGCTTCACGAACACGGGCCGCGTCTTCAAGATGAAAGTCTACGAGCTGCCCGAGATGGCCCGGACGGCCAAGGGTCGCGCCATCGTCAACCTGCTCGACCTCAAGGAGGGCGAGAAGGTCTGGGCGTTCCTGACTATCAAGGACTTCGAGGCCTCCAGCCAATTCCTCACCTTCGCCACGCGCGGCGGCATCGTGAAGCGCACGCCGCTTCGTGCCTACCGCAACGTCAACCGCTCGGGACTTATCGCCGTCGGCCTGAAGGAAGGCGACGAGCTCTTCGACGTCGCGCTCACCAACGGCAACGACGACATCCTGCTCGTCACGAGTAACGGCATGGCCATCCGCTTCCCCGAGGACGACGTCCGCGTCATGGGCCGCTCAGCCGCCGGCGTGAAGGGCATCGACCTCGCCAGCGATGCCCGCATCGTCGGCCTCGTCGCCATCCCCATGGTGCCCGACGAAGACGGCGACATGATGACCGATCCGCAGGCCATCGAGCGGAACCTCTGCCTGCTGACGGTCACCGAAACGGGCTACGGCAAGCGCACGCCCGTCGACGAGTACCGCGTGCAGCCCGAGACTGGCAAGCCGCGCAGCCAGAGCCGCGGCGGCAAGGGACGCCGCGACATCGCCACCGGCGATCGCAACGGCATGGCCATGGCGTCCGTCGGCCTCTTCGACGGCCAGGAGATCATGGTCATCTCGCGCGGCGGCCAGCTCGTCCGCATGGCCGGCGAGACCATCCGCGAGGTCGGCCGCGGCGCGAAGGGTGTTCGCGTGGTTTCGCTCAACAACGGTGACGAGGTGATCGCCGTCGCACCGGTCGCCGAGGAAGCAGCGGACGGCGAGAACGGCTCGGCCGATGCGAGCGGCGAGGAAGCCGCGGGCGGCGAGTCGTGACCACAAACTGGGACGAGGACATCGTGCTGGCCAACCTGGCCGACGAGCCCGCGCTCAGCGATGAACTGGCGACCATCCTCGATCGCCTCGACGCGATGGACCAGAGCGAGCACCACCCCCACGTCGTGCTCGACTTTACCGAGGTCTCCTACGTCAACAGCTCGAACATCGCCCAGCTCCTCCGCCTCCGCCAAGCCACCGAGGAGTCGGGCCGGCAGATGAGGCTCGCCAACGTCGGCGGCGAGGTGCTCGCCGTGCTGCGTACGACCGGGCTCGACCGCGTGCTCGTGCTCTCGCCCGACACGCTCACCGCCCTCGCCAGCGTGCAGATCGACGACGGCACCTAGCGCTCGGGGGACGCCATGGAATTCCTGGCCGAAGGATTCGGACGGGTCGCGGCCATGCTGGGCCTTGTCAGCGTGCTCGGCGCGATTGCCCTGCTCCTACGCCAACCATTGGTGGTAGCGTTCCTCGTTGCGGGAGTCCTCGCGGGCCCCTCCGTGCTCGGCTGGTCCATAGACGCCGAAGAGGTCGAGCTGCTCGGTGAGCTCGGCATCGCCATCCTGCTCTTTCTCGTGGGTCTCAGGCTCGACGTCTCCGTCATCCGCACGATGGGCCCCATCGCGCTGATCTGCGGCTTTACTCAGGTCGTCATCACAACCGTTCTCGGCTTCGCGCTTGGGCCGCTGCTGGGCCTCAACACGACAGCATCGATCTACGTCGGCGTCGCGCTCGCGTTCTCGAGCACAATCATCATCGTGAAGCTGCTCAGCGATCGGCGAGAGCTCAGCTCGCTGCACGGCCAGCTCGCCGTCGGTGTGCTGATCGTGCAAGATATCGTGGTTATCGCCGTGCTCATCGTGCTGGCCACGCTCGGCAACGCCGCGGGCGACGAGGGCGGCTCCATCGCGTGGAGCATGGTGCGGACCGCCGGAGTCGCGATCGTCGCCGCCGCCATCCTCGCCGCCGCCATGCGCTATGCGATCCCATTCGTCACACGACACCTCGCCAAATCGACCGAGCTCCTGCTCCTCGCCGCCATCGCGTGGGCCGTCGGTCTGGCCGCGGGCGCCAAGGCCCTCGGCCTGAGCAACGAGGTCGGCGCCTTCGTCGCGGGCGTCAGCCTCGCGAGTACGCCGTTCCGCGAGGCCATCGGCAACCGGCTCGTGCCGCTGCGCGACTTCATGCTCGTGTTCTTCTTCCTCGACCTTGGCGCGGGCCTGAAGCTCGACAGCCTCGGCGAGCAGATCGTCCCAGCGATCGTGCTATCAGCATTCGTGCTCATCGGCAAGCCATTGACCGTCATGGTCATCGTGGGGCTCGCCGGCTATCGCAAACACACCTCGTTTAGTACCGGCGTGACGCTCGGGCAGATCTCCGAGTTCTCGCTCATCATGGCCGCGCTGGGCGTAACCATCGGCCACATCGAGGAAGGCACGCTCGCGCTCATCACGCTCGTCGCGATCATCACCATCGCCGCCTCGACCTACGGCATCGTCAACATCCGCACCTTGTACGAACCGCTTCGCGGCGTACTCGGCATCTTCGAGCGTCCGAGTTCGATACGCGAGATCGGCTCGGCTACCACAGCACCGATGTCGCCGCAGGTCATCCTGGTTGGGCTCGGCCGATACGGCGGCCGCATCGGCCGACAACTCATCGCACGCGGCTTCGAGGTCTTCGCCGTCGACTTCGACCCCAAGGCACTGCGCGACTGGCTGGATCACGGCCGGGCCGGGCAATACGGCGACATAACCGACCCCGAGTTCTGCTCAACCCTGCCGCTGCACGATGCCAAGGTCGTCGTGTGTTCGGCCCCAGAGCTACGCACAAACATGGCGCTGCTCGATGCCCTAAAGACCGCCGGCTACGAGGGCACGTTCGTCGCCACCGCCCACAACCGCCGAGAAGCCCGCACGCTGCGACGCTCGGGCGCGGGCCTGGTGCTCGAGCCGTTCGCCAACGCCGCCCATGAGGCCGCCGACAAGCTGGAGGCCCTCGCCGGACCACCGCCAGAGGCATCGAGCGACGCGCCCACCGACGCCACATAGCATTGGTATTCCAGGGAGAAGGAACATGAAAAAGCTCGCCAAGATCGCGTCGATCGCGATACTGCCGATCGCCAGTCTGGTCGTGATGGCGGTCATCCTCGCTTGGATCTATATCGACACCGTGGCCCAGAGCGGCGTGGAACGCGGCGCGACCTACGCGCTGGACGTACCCACCACGCTTGTCTCCGCCGACGTCGGCATTCTTTCCGGCGGGGTCACGCTCACGGGTCTGGAAGTCAGCAACCCCAACGGTTTCGATGCCCCCCACTTCCTGAAACTTGGCTCAACCGACCTCGACGTCTCCCTCGGCTCGCTCACCAGCGACACCGTCGAGATCCCCTCGCTCGTGCTCAGCGGCATCGATGTCCGCCTAGAGCGCACGACCGAGGGCTCCAACTACCGGGCAATCCTCGACAACCTATCTCGATTCGAGAAGGGCGAGAAGGCCGAGCCCAAACCCGACGGCAAGACGTTTGTCATCCGCACGCTGGAGATCCGCGATGTGAAGGTCCACGTCGATGCGGTACCCATCGGCGGCGCGCTCGGCGAGCTCGCCTCCGCGGAACTGACCGTTCCAGAGGTCGTGCTCCGAGACGTCGGCTCGGGCGGCAAGCCCATGTCGATCGCCGAGCTGTCGGCGGTGATCCTGAAGACCATCCTCGCGTCGGCCATCGACGTCGGCGGCGATATCCTCTCCGAAGACGTGCTCGGCGAGCTCGGCGGCCAGCTCTCCTCGATGCTCAGGCTCGACGAGATGGGAGTCGGCGACATCGAGGGCCTAGGCCAGCAAGCCGCCGCGTTGCTCGGCGCACCGGTCGAGGACGTGACGGAGCAGGTCCAGGGCGCACTCGACGACGCGAGCTCGGCCGCACAAGGCGCCGTTGAGGATGTGCAGGACTCGATCGCCGAAGAGGCCGAGCGCGCTCGCGATCGCCTCGGCGGCCTGCTCGGGGGTGGCGGGTCGGACGAACCCGCGAAGGAAGACCCGAAAGACCCAGGCTAACCGCCGCCGGTCGTACGCGGCTGGGCCATGAACTCCCGCTGATCGGACAGACGCTCGACGAGCTTGGACGCACCGGCGTGCCCGGCGTCCTTCGCACGACGCGCGTACGCCAAGGCCGTCGGACGGTCCTGGGCGCGATCGAGCCAAACCGCGGTCTCGAACGCCAGATCGGCGTCGTTCGGACGAGCGTCGGACGCGGCCCGGTACAGCTTGGCGGCCTCGGCGGGCTGCTTCAACATGCCGAAGCACTCACCGGCCAAGCGCAGCACAGGCTTCGTGGACCGAGCTTCCTCAGACAGCGAGCCGAGCACGACGACGGCCTTGCCCGCGTCGCCCATGCGATTCAGCGCACGAGCCTGGATGATCTTCCACGCGTCGTTGTCCGGGTCGTGGTGGCGTGCGCGGCCCGCGTGCTGGAGCGCCATCTCGCTCTTGTTCTCGCGCATGGCGATCTCGGCGAGCATGCCCCAGATCCGAGGATCGTCTGGCGCGGCATGGCGAGCACGGGCGAGCGCTGCCGTCGCCGGGGCGTAGTTGCCCGCCTCAAGCTCGGCCTGGCCCAGGAACAGTGCATACTGCGGGTTCGATGGATCTGCCTCATGCGCAACGCGCAGGTGCGCGATCGCCTCGGGCCGCTTGCGCAGCCGCGATGCCAGCGCGCCCGCCGCAAAGTGCAACTGTGGATCGGTCCGACTGCCGAGCGTGATGGCCTGCGAGTACTGGTCATACGCCGCCTGGTAATCATCGATCGCCATGTACGCCTCGCCCAGCGCGACGCGGAGGTCCGGATCGCGATCGGCTCGTGACACGAGCGGCTCGAGGAGCGCAAGCGCCATATCGGGCTCGCCATCGGCGAGATAGGTTCGCGCTTGCTCCAGCCCAGCGGCAATCTCGGCCGTCCTCGGCGTCGCCCCCGCCGAGGCAGCCGCTGCCGAGGCCGGTGGCGGCTTCGAGCCCTGCCAGAAGAACGCGAGCGCAACCACCAGGCCGACCGACAGCAGGCCCACTGCGGCCGTGCCCAAACCCAGGCCGCGGCGCTTGGGCTCCTGCGGCTCATAGGCCGGGAATCGGGATGGAAGCCGGTCCAGGGCGAGCCTGGCCTCGTCGCTCGGTTTCATCACGAAGAACTATCGGCTTCCTACACTCGCTTTTCACCCACAACCGCCCGGATAACTGCCGGCAGACCCACGCGGCGCCGTTCTCACCATGCCCGAACTACCCAAGCAATACGACCCGAAAGCCGCCGAAGCCCACGCCTGGGAGCGTTGGGATTCTGCGGCCGCCTTCTCCGCCGATCCCCGCTCGGTCCTCCGAGGCGATCAGAAGCCATACGCCGTCGTTATACCCCCACCAAACGTCACCGCAAGGCTGCACCTCGGCCACGCCCTGAACAACACCATCCAGGACACCCTTGTCCGGGCAAACCGCATGAAGGGCTTCGAGACGCTGTGGATGCCCGGCACCGACCACGCCGGTATCGCCACGCAAACGGTCGTCGAACGCCGCCTGATGGAGCAAGAAGGCAAGCGCCGGACCGACTACGCCCGCGTGGAATTCGTCGCCCACGTCCAGGCCTTCAAGGACGACTACGAGCAGCAGATCACCGAGCAGCTCAAGGCCATGGGCGCCTCGTGCGACTGGGACCGCCAGCGCTTCACCATGGACGAGACGTGCGCCCGCGCCGTGCGCGAGGCCTTCTTCATCCTCTTCCGCGATGGGCTCATCTACCGCGGCAAGCGACTCGTCAACTGGGACCCGGTCACCGGCACCGCGCTGGCCGACGACGAGGTCGACATGGTCGAGGTCGACGGCACCTTCTCCTACATGCGCTACCCGCTGGTGCACGCGCCGGCCAACCCGGACGACCCGCAAGACACCGAGCCAGTGACCTGGAGCGAACTCGCGGCCCGCGGCTATCCCACCGAGCACATCGAAGGCGAAGACGAACAGCCCGCCTGGGTCACCGTCGCCACCCCCCGGCCCGAGACCTCCCTCGGCGATACCGGCGTCGCCGTGAACCCCCAGGACGCCCGCGCTACCGCACTGCGCGGCTTGCGCGTGCAGCTGCCCGTCGTCGGCCGAGTCATACCCATTGTCGAGGACGACTACGTCGTGCTTCCAGACCCCGAGAGCAGCGACGCGAAGGCCAAGATGGCCACCGGCTTCCTGAAGGTCACGCCCGCCCACGACCCCAATGACTTCGAGATCGGCCGCCGCCACCACCTGGACATCATCAACGTGATGGCACCCGATGCGAGCATCAGCGCCGACTTTGGCTGGGCCGAGGCCGATGCCGACGGCGCACGCGCAGGCCACGTGTTCATGGGCAAGAGCCGCGAAGAAGCACGCAAGCTCGTCCACCGAGAATTCGAGGCCCGCAACCTGCTGCAGGACATCAAGCCCCACCGCCACAGCGTCGGCCACAGCTACCGAAGCCACGCCGCCATCGAGCCCTACTTCACCGACCAGTGGTACGTGCGCGTCACCGACGACAAGCTCCGCGGCAGCGCCCAGCGCGCCCTCCACCGCTCCCAGCGCGAGAGCGAAGGCTACAAGCCGCGCACCGGAGTCAAGAGCGACTCGACCATCCACTTCCACCCCGCCCGCTACGCCAAGACCTACGAGCAGTGGCACGACAATTTGCGCGACTGGTGTATCAGCCGCCAGCTCTGGTGGGGGCACCAGATCCCCGTCTGGAGCAAGCCCTTCGGCACGTTCCGCAACTTCATCGGCGAGGAAGACTCCAAGCAGGACAAACTCGTCAACCTCATGATGAGCTTGCGCGACCACGACGACTCGACGCCCATCGTCTACCGCCTCGTCAGCGCCAGCGACATGAGCGTGCCGCTCCGCGAGCCCTCCGAGATCCAGGAGTGCGAAGACCTGGTCTGCCTCGTCTGCGTGCGGCGCCCCGGCGCGTTCGAGACCGAAAAGTACGGCACCATCGAGTTCGAGACCCTGCTCGAAGAGGCCGGCTTCGAGCGCGACCAGGACGTCCTCGACACTTGGTTCAGCAGCGCGCTGTGGCCCATGTCCACCATGGGCTGGCCCGAGCCCGCCATCGCCGGCGACGAGTTCAACGGCCTGCTCGACGCGTTCAATCCCACGGCCGTGCTCTGCACCGCACGCGAGATCATCACGCTGTGGGTCAGCCGCATGGTGATGTTCAATCGCTACTTCCTGGTCGGCCAGAACGAAGAGGCCGGCACCGGGCCAGTCCCCTTCGACGACGTCTTCATCCATGCGATGATCCAGGACGGCCAGGGCCGCAAGATGAGCAAGAGCCTTGGCAACGGCGTCGACCCGATGGACATCATCGAGAGCCACGGCGCCGACGCCATGCGCTTCACGCTCGCCCAGATGACCACGCACACCCAAGACGTGCGCATGCCCGTCGAGCCCGACGCCAAGACCGGCAAGAACACCAGCCCCAAGTTCGACATCGGCCGCAACGTCTGCAATAAGCTCTGGAACGCGACCCGCCTGGTCATGGGCATCCTCGAGCAGGCCGGCCCGCCCGCCGCGACCGTGAGCACATCAGATCTCGGCGTCGTCGACCGCTGGATGCTCACGCGCCTGAGCGCCGCCATCACCGAGATGGACGCCGCGCTCCAGTCGTACAACTTCCACAACTACGCCGAGGCATTCTACACACTCTTCTGGCGGGACTTCTGCGACTGGTACCTCGAGGCGATCAAGCCCACCGTGCGCGAGAACGCCAACCAGCGCGCCGTCCTCCGCGCCACGCTCGAGGCCATCCTGCGCATCGCCCACCCCGTGATGCCGTTCATCACCGAATCGATCGCCGAGCATCTCGCCGACCACAACCTGCCCCAAGTCGAGGGCCTCACGCTCGAGCCATCCCGCCGGGGCGACGTGCTCGCCACCGCCGGCTGGCCGATCTGCGACGCATCGCTCAGCGACGCAACCACCGCCGACCTCTTCGAGCGCGCCCGCGATCTCGTCGGCGCGATCCGCGAGGTCCGCGCCAAGCACAACGTCAAGCCCCGCCGGGCCATCACCCTGCACGCGCCCAAGGAACTGGCCGACGCGATCGAACCGGTCGCCGACGTCGTGCGCATCCTCGCGGAACTCGAGTCCATCACAACCGACATGCCCGAAGGCGACGCGGCCACCTGCGGCTACGACGGATTCGAACTGCGCCTGACCAATCTCGCCGACGAGGTCGACGCCGGTGCCGAACGCGAACGGCTCGAACGCCAGATCACCGAGCTCGACGGCTCGCGCACCACGCTCGAGACCCGCCTGGCCAACCCCGGCTACACCGAACGCGCACCCGAGAAGCTCGTGCAGCAAACCCGCGACCAGCTCGAACGCGTCAAGCAAGAACTCGCCACCGCGCACCAGGCGTTGGAGCGACTGAGCTGATCCGCCCCCTCCTCATCCTGGTACTCGCGTGCGCGTTGTCGTTTGCCGGCTGCGCTTCGCCGCCCGGCCCCGACGGCGTGATCTCACGCCAGCCGTGGCTCGATCTCGAAGTCCCCGGCGAGCGCATCACGACGCGCCACTACCACATCCTCACCACCGCCCAGGACCAGCGCGTCGTCGCCGAGCTCCCCGCGTTCCTCGAGGCCTCGCTCGAACGCCACCGCCTCTTCGCAGGCACGAACCTGGGCCAGCCCGCGCTCCCCTCACCGCCCGGCCGGATGCAGCTGTTCTTGTTCGCAAATCGGGAGCAATGGGCCCGCTTCACCCGAGCCACCATCGATGCCAGCGCGCACCCCCTACTCGCCATCGAGGTCGGCGGATACGCCGCCGGTGGCCGCGCGGTAATGTTCGCGCTCCCCCCCGCGTTCGATCGCCTGACGCTCAAGATCGCCGCCCACGAGGGCTGGCATCAGTACGTGCAACGCTCGTTCCGCGAGCCTTTGCCGACCTGGGCCGACGAGCTCATCGCCGTGATGGCCGAGGGCTTCCTCGTCGACGCCACCGGCAACTACCGCTTCGAGCCTCTGCTCAACCCGGAGCGCCTCGATCAATTGCAATCCGTTCTCGAAATGGGTCGATGGCAGCCGCTCGAGACGATCCTCGCCGGCGACCCCACCGACCTGCTCGGCACCGAGCCATCGCGAGCCGTCGATTACTACGCCCAGCTCTGGGCGCTCGGGCTCTACCTCGCGGTCGAACAGTCACGGTGGCTGGGCGTGCAACGCCTGCTGCGCGACGCCGCCCGAGGAAGGCTCAACCGAGAAGTCGGTGGGGCGGGCGACGATCTGGGCGAGCGTGCGTTCAGGCGTTACGTCTCGACCGACATCCGCCGCATCGATGAGGGCTACCTCGCGTTCGCCAGAGCGCTCGTCGATGAAGCATCGGCCGCCAACGCATCAGGATCGATGCCCAGATACGGAAGCGTGCCTTCAACGATCCTGCGAACCGCCGGGCCAGCCACGCTTGAGCCGTAGAACTGGTTCCGCCGGATCGTCTCCGGCCCAGGATCCTCGATCGAGACCATCACGACCACACGCGGCTCATTCACCGGCGCGGCCGCGACAAAGCTCGAAACGTACTGACGCTCCAGATACCCGCGCGCCCCCGGTGGGCGACGCTGCCACGACTCCTGGCGCTCCACGGCGACCTGCGCCGTGCCCGACTTTCCGAACATGGAGTACGCGAACGGCTGTTCATTGCGCATCCGATCGTCGAGCTTCTTGACGATGTCAACCATCACGTCGCGCGTCATCATCGCCGCCTCCGGCGACACCGCGCGCTGCGCCACGAACCCGTCGGCCCCGGCTACGCCAACCGCGTTCAGCCGGAGCGCGGGAACCGTACCCGCCTCGCTACCGTTGCGCGCGAACGCGCAGAATCCCCGAGCGATCTGCGCGACGCTCGCGGTCACTTCCTGTCCAAACGCGATCGAAACGTGCGTGTAATCGTTCCATTGGCGGAGCGATCGCAGCGTGCCATGCGCCTCGTCCGGCAGCCCAACACGTGGCGGCTGGCCGATACCAAACCTCGCGAGCGCCGCCCTGAAAGTTTCGGGCGTCACACGCTGGGCCGCCGTCGCCAAACCGATGTTCGAGGAGTTGACGAGCACCTCGGGCCATGTCTGCTCGCCATTGGCACGCACATCGCTGAGCCGTCGACCATTGATGAACGTGACACCGCCCGGCGCCGGCTCGAATACCTCGTCGATAAGCTCCGGGTCCGCATCCGTGAGCGCCGCCCACGTGAACGCCTTGAACGTCGAGCCCGGCTCGTACGCGTCCTCAACCACACGATTGCGCGCGAGAGACGGATCCTGCTCGCGTACTGGGTCGGGCCTCACGAATTGGAAACGCTGGAAGAGATCCGCATCCCGCGGCCACTCCTCCCGCGGCTTGCGGCTATCGACCCACGGGTACGGCACGCTCTCGACCTCGCGCAGTACGTCGACCATCGCGAGGACCTCGCCGGTCGCCGGGTCGAGCACGATGGCCATCCCGCCCGCCGCGTCGGCGTCTTCCACGGCGCGCGTCAGCTGCTCGGTAGCGATGCGCTGGATCTCGAGATCGACCGAAAGATAGAGCGGCGCAGCCGGCTCCGGCGGCGTCGCCGCACCCTGCGCGATCCACAGCGGGCGGCCCTTCGCATCGTGCGTATACCGGATCGCGCCCGGCTCGCCCTCGAGCCGCTCACGCATCATCCGCTCGATGCCCTCGCTGAACTTCGGATCGCTGCCGACCTTGCCCACGATGGGAGCGATGAGCTCACCACCCACACGGTCGCGCACCGCCTCGCGTTCCAGATGGATGCCCGGCAGCTTGTGCGCCCGGACGATCGCCAAGCGATGGTCGTCCAGATGGCCACCGATGCGCACGTAACGAATGAGCGGCTTAGGCTCCTCACCCCCAGGCAGCGGACTTACCCGCGCCGCCACGATGGCCCGCGCACGCTCAGCGTTCTCACCGAGCGCAACCTGGATGCGACGGTCGATATCAAAGTCGTCCTCACCAGTCATCCACGCCATCGCCGCGGCCAGCTCTTCAACAGAGATGCGCTCCTTCTCGACCTGCGCCGCGACCTCAACCGGATCGAAGAACACGCGATGAACATAGCGCGAGATCGCCACAGGCCGACCACGCCGATCGAGCACGTCGGCGCGCGGTACACCAATGGTGTGCTCACGCTCACGCGCGTCGAGCACGGCCACGATGCGCTCCTGCGGCGCTATCTGGAGCACCAACACACGACCGAGGATGACGACCAGCATCACCGAGCACGCCATGCCCAGCATCGGTGCAACCCACTGCACACGGGCCGTCGGCGTTCGCTCAGCGGTCATCGGTGCCCTCGCGTTCATCGAGGCCGACAATGGCCGAGTCGGGCGGCTCCGCGTCCAGGGCCTCGGCATCGAGCTCGGCCAACCGTTCACGCAACTCTTCCGGACCGATGTGCCGGCCAATGTCGGCACGAAGGCGCGCCGAGGCCTCATCCACGCGCATGACGCGCAAGCGCAACGACGCAAACTCGTGCGCCGCCTGCGTGCGAAGCTGGCGGATCGTCAGCAGCGTGGCCCCAATACCCGCGAACACCACGACACAACACGCCAGCTTGAGCGCGAGCGATGAACCGGTCTGGGATCGAAGTGTGGGCATCTACGAACTCGGCAGCTTCAGCACCATGCCGGCGCGGAGGCGGTCGGGATCGCTGAGCACGTCGCGGTTCAGCGCGATCAACTCGTGCTGCCGGCGGATCGTGCCAAGCAGCTTCTGCGAGATCTCGCCCAGCGTATCACCAGACTGCACGGTGTACGTCAGCGGTCCACCAGTGGGCTTTGGCTGCGCGGGCTGTGCGCGACGCGCGGGCTTGCTCGACGCGACAGGACGATTCCTCGTCGGATCGAACACGCGGAGCATCACACCCTCGCGCACCGAGCCATTGCGGCCCACGCGATCCGGATTGTCTTCTGCGATGCGCTGCCACTTGTTTCCGTCGCCGTAGTACCGCTCGGCGATCTTGTACAGCGACTCGTTCGCCTGGACGTGGTGCTGCACCACAACACGCTCGGTCGACGCCTCACGCGACACCGGCGAGCCCGGCGCGTTGTCCAGTTGGGCGAGGCCGCTGAACGGCGTCGCCGACGCCAAACCGGTGAAGTCGCGGATGCCCTGGGCGACCGCCTCGGCCCCGTTTGCCATGCGGTCGCCAACCTGCTCGAGGATGCTGTCCCGGTCGGCCGGCCGCTGGATGCCACCCCGCGAACCGGTGACGAACTTCACCGGCGCGGGCGCCGCGTCCGCCACGATCTCCTGCTCTCGCTCGGGAACGGAGGTTGCCTCAGAATCCGTGCTCCGGCTGGCCATGGGCTTCACCGGGCGCCCGCGATACCGCTGCTCAGAATCGGCCGGGCTCAACTCGGCCTCTCCCGCGGCACGCTGGGTCGAGCGATCCGGCAGCGTCACCACACGCCTGAGCGCCTGGCCCTCGCTCGCGTCGATCACCACGGACGCGTCGTGCGGCGCCGCCTCGAGCGAAGCCGACCGCGCCGCCGCCATGTGATCGCTGATGAGCAATCCAACGACCAGCACCGCGGCAAACCCCAGGACCAGAGCCAGCTTCTGCTCACGCGTCAACGCCCGGTCCCTCCTTCTGCCGGAGGCACGAGTTCGATAGCGCGGAGGCGGGCGGATCGGGCGCGGCGGTTGGTCGCGATCTCGGCGTCGGCCGGCATGATGGGCTTGCGCGTCAGCTTCCGGGCCTGGCCGGCGTCGGCGAGCGCACCGAAGGCGCGCTTGACCAAGCGATCCTCAAGCGAATGGAAGGAGATGATGGCCACCCGTGCCCCCTGGGCCAGCCAACGCTGGCCTTGTCCATGAAGCCGATCCGCACCCGACGAGATCGGCCCCTCTGCGTCCTGCGTCGGCCGGGCTTGAGACGAGATCGCCTCTAGCAAGGCCGAAAGTGCGCCCAACTCGTCGTTCACGGCTATTCGTAACGCCTGGAACGTCCGAGTTGCCGGATCGACCCCGCCACCTGTGGTGCACGATCGGACCAACTCGGCAAGTTCACGCGTGGTGGTTATCGGTTTGGACTCGCGCGAGGCGACAACTTTCCGCGCGATCCGGCGAGACCCGCGCTCCTCCCCGAAAGACCACAAAATCTCGGCAATTTCTGCCTCACTCGCGGTCGCTAGCAGCTCGGCCGCGCTCACGCCGCGGGTCGGGTCCAGCCGCATATCCAGCGGCCCATCATGCCGGAAGGAGAACCCCCGCCCAGGGTCGTCCACCTGTGGGCTCGAGAACCCCAGATCCGCCAGGAACCCGTCCGCAGCCAGCCCCCGCTCGGCCATCGCCGCCGGCAGACCCGCGAACGAACCGTGAACGGCCTCGACACGCAAACCTGGCTGTCCCGCACGCACCCGGGCCTCCGCCCGCTCCAGCATCGACCCGTCCAAGTCGTTGAGCACGACGGCGCCATCGGGGGCCACCCGATCGGCCGCCATCAACGCGTGCCCACCCAACCCCGCCGTGGCATCCACGTACACGTCGCCCGGCCGTAGAGACAGCAACTCCAGGCTCTCGGCCGCGAGGACGGACTGGTGCTGCAGCGGCTCGGTCATCCGCAGGCATGATTGCGCACCCAGCACGATCGAGCAGTACAGTGGCCCATGAAATGGCTCTTGCTGCTGTCCCTCACATTGCTCGCCGGCTGCACCCCGGTTGGCGTGAGCATCCGCGTCGGCCCGACCTCCGAGCCGCTGGTGGCCTCGCCCGTGCTCGAACTGGGCGAAGGCCGCGGCACGCCGCGCGACCGCATCGCGATGATCGTCGTCCGCGGACTGATCACCGACACCCCCACCACCGGGCTGCTCGGCGAGTCGACCGCCCCGATCGACGAGATGGTAAAGCAGCTCAAGATGGCAGCCGCCGACGACAACGTCAAGGCCGTCGTGCTCCGCATCGACTCGCCCGGCGGCACCGTGGCCGGCAGCGAGACCGCTTACCTCGAGGTCCGCGACTTCATCGAGAAGACCGGCAAGCCCGTGGTCATCTCGATGGGCGAGGTCGCCACCAGCGGCGGGTACTACCTCGCTCTGGCCGGAGACCACATCGTGGCCGAGCCCAGCACGCTCACCGGCTCCATCGGCGTCATCATCCCCACGTTCAACGCCAGCGAGGGCCTGGGCCGCCTGGGCATCCGTACCCGCTTCATCACCAGCGGCCCCAATAAGGACCTCGCCAACCCCCTAGCCCCGATGCGCGACGGCCACTACGAGATCCTTGAAGATGTCCTCCGAGACTACTACGCGAGCTTCCTCTCCCTCGTCCTGCGTCGCCGGCCGGGCCTGATTCCCGAGGAAGTCCCCGCGGCAACCGACGGCCGCGTCATGACCGGCAACACCGCCGCCGCCATCGGCCTGGTCGACAGCCTCGGCGGCGTTCGTAAGGCCATGCAAGAAGCCATGACCCGCGCCAGCCTGGAACGCGCCGTCCTCGTCCGTTACGGCTCGAGCGCCAACGCCCCGCGTACGGCATACGCCATCGCCGAGACGCCGCGCCCCCTGCTCGCCGACCAATCCACCAGCCTGATGCGCATCGACGGCGCTTCCCTGGGAACGGGCGCGCTCGGGCTGCGGCCGGGCGTGGGCTACTACGTCTGGATCCCCTAACTCCGCCCGCGCGCAGCACACCGGTTTTGCACGGCAGAGCCAACCAGATCCGATAGCCATCACGGTGCGCTCCGGGTGGACCATCTTGCTGTGCGTGCTGACGCTGCTGGGTGTCGGCCTGGTCATGGTGCGCTCCGCCGACTCACGCGTGGACGCCATCCCCACACCCGAGCCGCTCGACTTCAGCCAGGGTGCCGCCCTGCTGGTCGTCCCAGATCCGCCCAAGCCCGAGGACCCGACCCTGCGTGAGGCCTTGCTCGAGACGCTGGCCTCACGCTCGGTTATCTACGCTGGCATCGCTCTGCTGGCGACGTTCCTCGCCGCCTCGATCCCACTTGGCCTGCTCGATCGCGTCGACGCGCTCGCCGGTGCGAAGAAGCCGATGCTCTGGCTCGGCATCGCGACACTCTGCATCATCGTCGTGCTCCTGCTCGTCTACGTCCCCGCCCTCGAGCGCGAGGCCAAGGGTGCCAAACGCTGGGTCGAGGTCGCCGTGCCGGGCATTGGCAAAGTCGGCGGGCAGCCCAGCGAGATCGCCAAGTGGTCGCTCCCGGCCATCATCGCCATCTTCGCCGCCGCCCGCGGCCCGGCCATTGGCTCGCTGTTCACCGGCCTGCTCCCCGCCGGCCTCGCGGTCGGGCTCGTGTGCGGACTCATCATGATCGAGGACCTCGGAACGGCGGTGCTCATCGCCGCCGTTTGCGGCTTGGTCCTCCTCGCCGCGGGCATCCGCTGGTGGCACGTGGGCTTCCTCGCACTCGTCGCCGCAGCCGGCTCGGTCCAGGCCATCCTGACAAGCCCATACCGCATCGAGCGCATCACCAGCTTCCTCGACCCCTGGGCCGACCCGGCCGACTCGGGCTACCACATGATCCAGAGCCTCGCCGCAATTTCCGGCGGAGAACTCACCGGTCGCGGCCTGGGCAACGGCCTGCACAAGCTGGGCTACCTGCCCGAGGACACCACCGACTTCCTCTTCGCCATCATCTGCGAAGAGCTCGGCGTGCTCGGCGCCGCCGGCGTCATCGGCGTGTTCGCCGTGCTCACCTGGGCCTGCATCGGCGTCGTGCGCAGCGAGCGCGGCCCCGCGTGCCAGCTCATCGCCCTGGGCATTACCTCAACGGTCGCACTCCAAGCCATCATGAACCTCGCGGTTGTCACCGGGCTCGGCCCCACCAAGGGCATCGCCCTGCCGCTGGTCAGCGCCGGCGGCACCGGCTGGGTGCTCACCGGCGCATCCCTCGGCTTGCTCATCGCCATGGACCGCCGCCAAGCACGCCAAGCACCCGCAGAGTCACCGGCCCCCGAGACCAACGCCGACACTGATCCAGACGAAGTGCCCAAGGCAAGACCATCGTTCTTCAGGCGCAAGCACCCCGCCGAGGTCGTGGCGTGAGCAGATCGGCAACGCTCGGCGTCACCTTCATCGGCGGCGGCACGGGCGGACACATCTATCCATCCCTCGCAGTCGCCGAAGCGCTCGCGTCAATCGAGCCATCGACGATCGCGGTGTTCCTCACCGGTGACCGTGATGCCGACGCCCAAGCCCTCGAAGATCAACGGCTGTTCGACAGCCCGGCACACCGGGTCGCGCTCGGTGCCCGTCCGCCATCACGCAAGCCGCGAGCGATGCTCGCCTGCGTGCGCTCCTGGGGCAAGGCCGTGCGAGACAGCCGCGAGGCCCTACGCGAGCTGAAGTCTTCCTGCGATCGAGTCGTCGCCATGTCCACCGGCGGCTACGTCTCCGCCCCCGCCGCCCAAGCGGCGCGCGTCGAGCGTGTGCCGCTGGTGCTCGTCGGACTCGATGCCCGCCTCGGCAAGGCCAACCGCTTCGTCGCCCGCCGCGCAGCCGAACGGTTGGTCGCACAGGACGAGGCCCCCAACGGCTGGCATGCCATCGGCCCCATCGTTGGCCAACGCGCCAAGGCTCCGGCCGATGCCGCCAGATGCCGCCAACAGCTCGGCCTCGACCCCGATCTACCCACGCTCCTCGTCATGGGCGGCAGCCAAGGCGCACGGTCGATCAACCAGTTCCTCGCGGCCATAGCCGAGCACGAATCTAGCGTGCTCCGGGGCTGGCAGGTCATCCACCTCGCGGGCGATGCCAAGGCCGCCGCGAGTTCGGCCGCCGCGCTCGACCGGGCTGGCATCCCGAACTCGGTCCTCGAACGGATGAGCCCAATCGGACCCGCCTGGGGCGCCGCCAGCGCCGCACTCTGCCGCGCCGGCGCAGGGACCGTGGCCGAGGCGCACGCCAACGCGGTGCCCGCGCTCTATTTGCCCTACCCCTACCACGCCGACCAGCACCAGGGCGCAAACGCGCAGCCGATCGTCGACGCCGGGGGCGGAGTGCTCGTGCGAGATCGCATCGATCCGCGCAAGAACCTCGAAGCCATTCTGCCCGAGTTGGTTGCGCTGCTTCGATCAACCGACAAACGACAGGCGATGGCCGCAGCGCTCCAGAAACTCCCTCGAAAAGATGGCGCTCAAGCGTGCGCCAACACGCTGATCGAGCGCGCGACATCCATGTAACGCCAGAGCCGAGTTGGCACTCTGGTATACTTGGTCGATGTCCCACGAGCACCCAGGCAACGAGAGCCCGCACGCGTCTTCCAGGCCGCGCGCGCCCGGCCCACGATGCGTGCTCTGGGTGCCCGCCGGCCAAGAGCCGCCGCGCGAACTGATCGCCTCCCTCGAACGCCGAGGCCTGCGGTGGACCGTCGCCCAGGACGGCTACGAGGCCATCGCAGACATGCTGCTGCGGATCGGCAAGTCCGGCCCCCAGAGCGCGGTGCTCGTCCTTGTCCATCCGACCCAGCTCGACTTATCGGGCCTCGTCGTCGACTCGCTCGAGCGGTACGGAGGACCGGTAGCCGTCTGGAGGTTCGATCCGAGCACCCAACCCGTGCTCGGTAAGGCCCAGAGACACGAACTGGCCACCGTGTTTACACGAACAGAGAGGGTGTCCGTTCGCCCGAGGCCCAGGCCCCAACCGGCAGCCCAGACCGCTCCCCCGCGACCGATGCCAGCCACACCGATCAAGCCGACCGGCGGCGGCGAGGCCGACGAGGAGCCAACCGCGGCGTCATTGCTCAGCGACGAAGAACTGAGCATGCTGCTGGCCGAGAAGCCACGGTGATCGGGCGGCGCCCCCAGACGAACGGGGCACACAGGAGCGACCCTCGCGTGCCACGCAACGGCACAACCCGGCACGATGACAACGGCCACGCCGCCGTGCCGTCCGCCCATGCCGCCGAGCCCGCGCACATCGTGCTCGTCGGCCAGACCGGCCTCGATGGCGTGCTCGCCGCCCCCGACACGACAGAACTCGTGCGTGTACGCAGCGGCACCGACGCCTTAGGCGAGGTGTCGGCCTGGCGACGCGGCAGCAAGAGCGGCGAGCAGGTCGTCGTACTCGGTGAAGCAATCGATGCCGACCCAACGCTCGTCCGCGCCCGCCGATTCGTTGAGGCGCTCCGCAAGCTCGATCCCGACGGCCGCGTGCTGGCCGTAGGCCGCCCGCTCGAGGGCGACGCCGACAGGCTCGAGGGCGACGATGCCTTCGACGGCTGGCTCGACGCCGACGACCCGGCGTACTCCTCTCGGATGCTGCTGCAGGGTCGTCGCAAGCCCAGCCCGGCACGCCCCGTGGAAGCTCCACGACCAGAGATCGCTCCCAAGCCAAGGCCGCCGAAGCCGGTCGTGCCCGTCGAGGTCGTCGCGCCCGAACCCCAGCCGGCTGCTGCCGACGATCGGGAACTCGTCGAGCGCCTCAACGCGGGCCAGCCCATTGCCGACGCCGCGGTCGAACTGCTCTCGCGACGGCTCGGAGTGCCACTGCAACTCGAACAGAACACGGACGCCTCCGCTGGCCCCGGCCGCGCGAGCCTCCCCGGGCTTTCTGGCCACGCACTCGTCGGCCCCCTCGCTACCGGCGAGGCCCTCGTATCCGCGGCAGAGTGGCTCGCCGGCTGGCTCTTGCTCGAAGATCGACTGGGGCTGCTCACGCAGCAGGCCAGCACCGACGCCCTCACCGGCGCCGGAAACCGCCGCTACTTCGACCAGACCCTGGCGAGCGCCATCGAGCAGGCCCGCGACGCGCGGCGCGACGTGTCCGTCCTCGTGTTCGATATCGACGACTTCAAGCGATTCAACGACGAGCACGGACACGAGGCTGGCGACGAGATCCTCTGCGAGGTCGTCCGCCTCTTGCAGAGTGTGATCCGCCCCAGCGACGCGGTATGCCGCATCGGCGGCGACGAGTTCGCCGTCATCTTCGACGACCCCGACGGCCCACGCGAGCCAACAAGCCGCCACCCAAGCTCGGTCGTCGACGTCGCTCGACGCTTCCAGCAACAGGTCGCCTCGAAACGCTTCCCCAAACTCGGCGACGACGCCCCGGGCAGGCTCACGGTCTCTGGCGGCCTGGCGACGTTCCCCTGGGACGGGCTCGACGGCGCCGCCCTCGTGCGCGCGGCAGACCAGCGCGCCCTCGAAGGCAAGCGTCAAGGCAAGAACGCGATCGAGCTCGGCCCCATCGCCGACTAGCGAGCCGCACCCACTCCAACACGCAGCAGCGTCGTGCCGCCAAGTGGCGCACCAGGATCGCACGCGAGCACCGCGCGATCGGCTACGGCTGCGGGGACGACGATCGTGTGCCCGGCGTGCACCGCGAGCGCTCGGTCGTCCTCGCCTTCGAGGTACACCTCGCCGACGCCGCTGACCAGCATCAACACCTGGCACCGGCCATCAAAGCTCAGCGGGATCTCGTCGCCGCCCTCGGGCCGAGCCTCGTCGATCGTGAACGCGTCGAGCGAGCAAAGCCGGCCGGCCTCGTCGTGCGCGCCCAGTCGGCTCGTCGCTGGAGGCGGGCCGTCGAGGATGCACTCCACCGCCTGATCGAGGTGCAGCTCCCGCCCCACGCGCCCGAGTTCCTTCGCCCAGTCGTACACGCGGAACGTCGTATCGCTTGGCGTTTGCACCTCGGCGACCAGCGTGCCCGCACCGAGCGCGTGGATCGTGCCTGTGGGCAGCTCGTGCAGATCACCGATCTTTGCCGGGGCGCTATGCAAGAGGCCCGGCACACCGCTGCCAGTTTCCGCGGCGGCGCGTACGTCCTTGGCGGTCACGCCGGGAATCATGCCCTTCATGATCCGCGCGCCCGGCTCGGCCTGCACCACGTACCAGCACTCGGTCTTCACGTGCGCCTCGGGGTGCGCCTTGGCGTACTCCGGGCTCGGATGCACCTGGATCGACAGGTCCTCACGCGCGTCGAGGTACTTCACCAGCAACGGGAACCTGCCATCGGGTGCCGGTGTGTTGCCCAGCAGGTCATCGCCCCAAAGTTCGATCGCTTCCCGGATCGTCTTGCCGGCCAAGGGCCCGCGCGCGATCGTCGAAGACACACCCCCACCGCCAGCACCCGAAGCGCTCGTGCCATCAAGATCGGCAAGCTCCCAACTCTCACCGATGCTCGCCGCGTCGGGCATGTCCTTGCCGAGCGTCGCAAGACGACGGCCACCCCAGACCTTCTCGAAGAGCTTGGGCTGCAGGACAAAGGGGCTTGGTTGTGGTGTTGGGCCGGTCACACGCGCCGGCTTACTCGGCGTCGTTGGGGTCGCGCTCCATGCACATGCCCGAGACCGTCGCATCGAACGCGATGCGATCCCGCACGATGCCCTGGAGCTTGGCCGAGAAGCGACGACGCCCGAACTTGGCCTCCTGGCCGATCAGGATCAGCTCGTCACCCGGCACGACCATGGAACGGAATGCCGCACTCTCAATCCGCAGGAACGCGACCAGGTACGGGTCGTCCTGCCGAATGAGGAACATGAACGCGGCAAGCTGTGCGCCAGCCTCCACCTGCAGCACGCCGGGGAACATCGGCTTGCCTGGGAAGTGGCCCGGCACCCAGAATTCGTCGGCCTTGATCTGGCGGGCCGCGATACCACGCGTGTAGTCCTCGGTATGCCACACGATGCGATCGATCTGCCGCATGTCGCCACGATGCGGCAAGATCCGCTCAACAGTCTCCGCGTCGTATCGCGTTGCCGTCAGGTCGATGTCATCGATGGGATACAGAAGCGACTTTGGGTCCGGACGAGCGGGCGAAGCGTCGCCACCGGCGGACGCCTCCGCCGTACCAGAACCCGAACTATCCCGCGAGACCATCGACATTCGGTCGAACTCTATTCTTGCTTACGCATCTCCAAGACGTCCTTGCGGAGTTCCTGGGCCAGATTCTTGATGTCTTGCATCGCCGAGCGGACACGCGTGCCGGCAGCCTTGTTGCCCGACTGGGCCTTCTCCATGTCCTCGGCGACCGAGTCCAGGATCTGCTTCATCTGGTTGTACTTTTCCATGCGCTGGTCTCCCACGATGTGCCCGGTGACTTGCGGCCCCTTTCGGCCGGCTGTCATACTTCCCGCGCCCCGCGCCCACGGCAAGTACAACCGCCCCGGAACGGCCCTGAGGCAATAAAAAGCCCACTTTTTCCAAACAAAATACTATCAAACGGCAGCTAGCCGCCCAACGCCTTGATCGAACGCTCAAGCACCGCCAACGCGCCCCGCAAGTACACTGCGTCGCCCTCGTGGTCGAGGTTGGCCGGAGCGGCCGCGGCCGCGATCAAGCGCTTGCAGTCCAGGAGCGGCTTGTAGTCGTCTTCAACCGGCAGCCCCGCCTCGCGACGGGCCCGTGCGATCATCCTCACCGGACGCAGACCTTCCATCCGCTCGGCACGCCCCCAGAACTGCCGCTCGAGATACAGCGCGTCCTCGCTCCAGTGGCCCGCGTGCACCATTCCGAGGTCGATCAGCGCGCACTTCTGGCCCTGGTGCCCATGCCCATTGTCCGACGGCTCACGCCACATCGCGTTGGCCGGGTGCAGGTCGCCGTGCAGCCAGGCGTTCATGGGCCGGGCCTTCCAGCTTGCCAGGGCCGCGGGCAGGAGCCGCTTGGCGTGCTTGAGCGCGTTGTTCCAGTGCTGGCTCTCGGGCAACGCACCGTCGTGCGCCATCTCGCGCGCCTCGGCATGCGCTTTGGCCCAATCGGGGTCGAACGGCTTGCCAGAGGGCTTCGAGCATCGCTCCGCGCGGATCTGGAAGTCCGCGGCCGCGTGCACCAAGGCCTCAAGCCCGTGGTGATCGAAGTGGTTGGCCACCGTCCCGCCCTCGAACCGCTCGGTGACAAGCCAGCAGAGGTCGTACGTGCCAAGATGATCGTCGGACGCGAGCACCCGAGGCGTGGTCAGGTTCGCGCAGTCCGCGTTAGTCCAGCCGCGCTTCCAGCAGTCGCCAAGAGCCGAAGCCCACCGCCGTTCTACAGGGCCGACCGGAACCTTGACCATGCACGGCACGGTCTGGCCGTCATCGAGTGCCCACGTGGAAAAACCCGTCGCCGAGCCGCCACGCTGCCAGCTCGTGCGGAACCACTCGATCTCGCCGAGCGATCGTCCCGCCGTTTTGTTGACAAGAGGAGCGAGCAAGGCCCCGAGCGCCAGCGGGTCGCTGGTGTCCAGGGCTGCCGCGTTGGGCTGCGGATCGGCCATCGCCAGGTGGCGCCTCCCTTGCCCGCTGGTGGTGCGTGCCGAGACCCCGCTGGGGCCGGGGTCGTCCTAACCCCCGCACGCCTTCACGAACACAGTGTACACGCCCAAACCCAGCGGTCCGTTTCCACTCTTCTCGGGGTGCCACTGGACGCCGGCATAGAACGGCCTCGAGGGCTCGTGGACGGCCTCGATCGTGCCATCCAGTGCCCTGGCCGCCACGGCCAGCCGCCCAGCGTCGGCGATCGCCTGGCGATGCCGGCTGTACGGCGATTGGCCCTCTGCGTCCAATAACAGTACCGCAGCGTCCTGAGCCACCCGCACCTCGTGCGGCGTGTGCCAGTGGGCCGCCCACGCCTCCCCGAGCGTGTCCGGCCGGTGCTGGTCGAGCGAGCCACCGGCCAGCAACGCCATCATCTGCATGCCGTAGCACACGCCCAGCACCGGCACTTCGGGCCGCGACTCCAACGCGTGCAGCAGGGCGGTGTCGTATCGCTGCCGTAGTGGCTCGACCGGCGTCACGCGCGGATCCGTAGGGCAGCCGAACGGCTCGGTGGCGGGATCGTCACCGCCGATGAGCAGCACGCCGTCAACCATCCCCAGTTGGTCGGGGATCTGCTCGGGCACCGGCGGGAGCACAATCGGCACGCCGCCAGCCGCCACGACCGCATCGACATACGACATCCGGCAGCACGCGCGCGGCTCGGTCTGGGTCGGACTACCGCCCGCGGGCGCGCGATCGACGTCGCCGGCGATGCCAATGACAGGCCGACCGCCACGACGACCGACGAAGCGACGTTTTCCTGGTTGGCCCATGGTCGGCCTCCATGCCGATGGTTCGGGTGTGCCCCGCCGGACTCGGGGCGGGAGTATGCTGCGCCGATGCCCACCAAACCGGTGATCCTTGCCCTCTTGGTCGCCATCGCGATCGTGCTGGCCTCGACCTGGCTCCTGCGTCCTCCATCGACCAGCGACGCCACCGGGCCGCAGCCGGTGCTTGACGTTGGCGCGGCGTCGATCGTGTCGCTTGAGGTACGCGGCGGTGATGCGGGCCTCCAACGCGTCGAACGCGCATCCTTCGGCTGGCTCTATCTCACCGATAGTGCGCCCCCATGGGCAGTCCAGGAAGGCCGGGCGCGAGCCGCCACTCGCATCCTCAGCGATCTGCAGGGCCGTCCGGTCGAGGACGACCCGGAGCTTGCGCCCATCGAGGCCACGCTCGTCATCGAGGACGCCCGCGGCCGCAGCATATCGCTTGGCCTGCGGGAGCCGATGATCGGTGGTCGACGGGTCATCGACCGAGTTGACTCAGACGGCACGGTCCAACGCTTCGCCATCGACGAACCGCTGTACGAAGCGTTCGTCGGGACCGGTCTAGCGCAGTGGCGCGACGAGGGCGTGCTGGGAACGCTGCCCGGGCGCGCGGCCAGGATCGAGCTCGCGCGCGGTGAGTCGAGGCTCGACCTGGCGCGCGTCGAGGGCACGTGGTCGGTGCGCGCACCGATCGCGACACGCGCCGATGCGTCGGCCATCAACGACCTGCTGGAAGCGTTGGTCCGTATGCGTGTGGAGCGCTTCGATGAGCCACCACCACCGATGGTCGGCGCGCAAGACCCCGTTACAATCACGATTGAGGCGACCGTGACCACGCCCGGCGATGCGGACACGCCACCGCAGCGCGCTGTCGAACGCCTAGTACTCGTGCTAAACGGCGCCGCCGATACAAGCGGCCGGCTCACACTCGTCGGCGCAACGAGGCAGCGCGAACGGAGGGCCGCGGGCGCGACGGTTGAGGATCTCGGGACCACGTACGTCGCGATCGATCTGGAACCATTGCAGCAAGTTGCGCTCGAGCCACGCGGCTATGTCGCTAAGACCGCGCTTGAGGGCGATGCGAGCCTCATCGCCTCGCTCACGCTCAACGACCGCACGTACGTGCGCACGGGCACGGGCTGGGCCGAAGGCGAACGGGCCGTGCCAGATGACCGGGCCGCCGCGCTCGACGCGCTCGCAGTGCTGCTGGCAGAGAAGGACATGTCGGGCGTCGAGCTTACCGACCAGCCGCAGCCGCTGGGCCGCCCGAGTGCGCCCGTATCCATCGTCGCGCGCACCATTACGGGCGAGGCCATCGAACCCGCGGGCGGCGTCTCGGTCGTTGTCATCGACAACCCTGGTGCCGCTTCGGGCGTGCTCGTCGTCGGCGGTGGTGTCACGCGCGAGTACCTAGACGAGGAGAGCCTCGCCGTTGGGCGCGCAACGCTGGTGCTTGGCCAGAGCGATAGCGGGCCGGCCGAGCCACAACCCGGCGATCAGTAGCTGCTGGAAACCATCTTGGTGGCACGTTCGCGGATGCCGTCGAGCAGCTCGCGCACCTCGGCAGCCATCTGGCTGTTGGGGAACTCGGCGATGATGCGCTCGCCGTGGTTGGCTGCCTCGATCCACCGCTTGTCACGGACGGCCAGCTTGAACTTCGCGCCGAGGTTATCCCGTGCCTTGCCGATGACGCCGCGCGCCACCTCGCGGAACGGTGCGGCCTCGTCCTCGGTCAGGTGCTGGTCGAGCCGCTTAAGCAGCTCCATCGCCTCGTCGACGCGCTCGTCCTCGGCGGCTTCCAAGAACTGACGCTCAAGGTCCACCTTGAATCGCTCGACCTCGCGACGAATCCGCTCGGGCGCGTTCTGCGCGCGCGGCGTATCTGGGAATGCGCGGGCGATTCGTGCGGCCTCGCGCTGGGCCTCGTCCCACTGGCGGTGCAGCACAAGATCTTCGAGCTGGGACATCGCCGCGGCAAGCTGGTGCTCGAGCGTCACGAGGCGGGCGCGATCGATACGCCGGCGGAAGTCCTCGGCGTCCTGGCGGTAGCCAAAGCGGTCGGCGAGTTCGCTGGAGAGCACCAGCGCCGCGTCCCAGTCCTCCGCGGCGATGTCTTCCTCGATCGCACGGCGAAGCAGCGTGCGCTCGCGGGAGCGGTGCAGCACGCGGCGCGCGTCGTCGCTGAGCGCGGCTTGCTCGCCGAGCGAACGCAAGGCGAGCGTGGTGGCGTTGAGGTCTTCGCGGGTCTTGCGGACATCGCGGACGAGGTACACCAGCCCTACCGACGCGGGCGCGAGGACGACCGCGAGCACCATCGCCAGCAGCCCAGCAACGCCCAGGCTCTCAGGCACGGCGAGTCCCGCGATCGGAGCCTGGGTTTCGGCGGCTTCGACGACTCCGTTGTCTGGTTGCAGCACCCAGAGCACGACCGCGGCGAGCCCGAGCGCGAACACGGAGCCGTGGGCGAGCAGCACGAGCCCCAACGGGCCCCGCGACTTGCGGATCGTCGGATTGGGCTCCGGGCCAGCGCCGGGGTCTTGTTGTTGGTCCTGCTTTTGGTCGCGGTGCTGGTCCATCGTCGGCCCTCCTTGCCGGCTCGATGCGCCCCCTCCGATTTCACTATAACGGACGGCGGGGCGATCTGATTCATACTTTGTCCGAACAAACGCGCGGAGGTTTCGGTCGCCAGTCGATCACGAGTGGCCAGGGTCGGTGGGTGTTCGCACCGTGGTTGGCTGCGGGTTACACTGCCGCATGGAGCCGATCGACATCAGTGGACGCATGCCCGAGGGCTCCGACGACGCCCGGCTGTGGGCGTCGCCCTTGGGGCCGTACCAGACCAATTGCTACGTGTACTCGCCGGACGGCAAGGCCTGCTGGATCATCGATCCTGGCATGGGGCCGGGCGATGTCATCGAGCACGTGCGATCCGCTGGCCTTTCGGTCGAGGCGATCGTGCTGACGCACGCGCACTCGGACCACATCATGGGCATCGACGAGGTGATGTCCGCGTTTCCCGAGACGCCGCTGTGGATCCACTCTGCGGAGGAAGACTGGCTGAGCGATGCGGCGCTCAACCTGAGCGCCGCGTTCGGCGCTCCGTACAGCGGGCCGGCGCCGACGCGTCTGCTCGCGCACGGCGACACGCTCACGATCGAGGGAGAGGCCTGGGAAGTTCGTCACACGCCGGGGCATAGCCCGGGGAGCTGCTCGTTCATCGCGCCGGGGGCGCGCGTCGCGATCGTGGGCGACACACTGTTTAGCGGCAGCATCGGGCGCACCGACCTGCCCGGCGGCGACTTTGAGCAGCTCGCCGACAGCATCCGCCGCGAGTTGTACGGCCTCGACGCAGACTGCCTGTGCCTTCCAGGGCACGGGCCGTCGACGACCGTTGGGCAAGAGCGCCAGCACAACCCGTTCGTGCGGCGCTGAGCGATCGCGTTCGGCGGATACCGCTCGATGAAGTCACAAACCGGGACCGACCCGTGAGGGCCGGCCCCGGTTTGCTCCAAGGAGGGGACGATCGTGTCCGTTCGCGTCGGCTCAGCAGCCGGCGTCGAACTCGTTCTGGAACTCCAGGAAGTCGAACAGGGTGAGGTCGCCGTCGCCGTCGAAGTCGGCACTGAGGTCGCCCGTGTTGAACGCGTTCTGGAAGGCCAGGAAGTCGAAGATGTTCAGCTCGCCGTCGCCGTCAAAGTCTGCACGGCAGCCGCCGCACTCGAGGCCGAGGATCTCGAAGGCGTCGATGGCGATCTCGAGGATCGAGTCGTTGGGCGTGTCGCCCGCGGTGAAGCGCACCTGAACCTGGCTCGTGAGGTCGACGAAGTCGGCGACCGTCCAATTGGCGCGGACCCACTGGCCGCCATCGGCGTCGTGGCTCACGCTCTCGAGTTGCGTCCAGCTTGCGCCGGAGTCGTCGGAGATCTCGACGATCAGCCGATCCGGATCGGCGATGCCGCCGGCCTGGTCATCGTTGAAGAAGTAGCGTGCGTAGCTGAGCACCGCGTTCGCTGGTGCGCTCGAGAGATCGAGGACCGGCGAGGTGAGCACGGCCGGACCACCGTCGAGGTCGATGCCGTCGGTGGTGCCGGTCAGGAAGGCTCGGCCCGAACCGTCGAAGTCGGCGGCGGGTGCGCCGCGTCGGCCGTTGGGAACACCAATCTGCCAGCCGCCCTCGTCGACGCCGGTTGCGTCGGTCTGCCAATCGGGCGCCGCTTGGAAGTCCTCCTGGGCGACGGTGATCACGTCGGTCGCCGAGAGCGCGTCGTAGGCCAGGCCCGGGGCGGACGAGGGCTCGATGACCTCATCACCGTCGGTCGTGGCGCGGACGTAGTACTCGGCGATCTGGCCGCAGTCGAGCGCCGGGAGTGTTGCCTCGTACTGGTCGCCACCCAACGGGGTGAGCGCGGCCGAGATGAACGCGCCGCCGTCGACCGCGTAGAACAGCTCGGCCGAGCCGGGGTCGAGCGTGCCATCGAGTTCGGTGATCGTCACCGGGAAGCTGAAGGGAACGCCGGGCGCGACGAGGTCGAGGTCGGGCGCGGAGATCTCGATGCCCTGGATTGGCGGGCAGCAGACGCCGCGAGGGTTGGCCAGCGCGTCCTGGAACTCCGGACGGTCGATGGCCGTGCCGTTGTTGCCCGAAGTGGCGCCGCAGCCGGCGTGTGTGTGCACGCCGATTGCGAGGCCGGTGGTCTCGTCGAGCACGGGCGAGCCGGAGTTGCCGCCCGTGGTGTCGGTCTGGTAGGAGATGCCAAAGCCGCTCTTGGCCACGAACGGGCCGAGGTGGGTCTTCTGAACCTGGTTCCACTGGGGCGGCACACCGCTGCCGGTCGAGCCGTAGCCGGTGATGCGGATATCGCCGGTGGAGGACGGGGCCGAATCAGCGAGCACGTAGAACTCGCCCTGGGCCTGGCCGGCGGTCAGGCCGGTATCGCTGTTGGGGAATGTGCCGAAGTAGGCCCAGTCGTTGCCGACGCCCTGGCCGCCGTTGCTCTGCATCGACGTGTCATCGACGGGGTACTGGTCCTCAGGAGCGGCGAAGACGATCGAGCCGCTACCGGTGCTCAGGGGAACGTTGAACTCGACGACATCGGCCGCGAACGTGCAGTGGCCGGCGGTGATGAAGCACTTGGCGCAGTCGTCGATGATCCACGCCGTGCAGCCCACCGGAAGCAGGCGCGCGTTGCGCGGATCGCTCGAAAGCTGGCGATCGTCGGTCGGTCCGCAGATGCTGTCGAAGCCGCCGCCCTCGGAGAAGCCGCTGCCGGCGGTGACGCGATCGATGACGACGCGGCCCACGGCATCACCCGGACGCGCGAGGACTTCGACCAGGAGCTCATTGCCGTTGAAGTACGCCGAGGAATGCTTCCACTGCTCGAGCGTCATGCTGTTGAGGTTCTGATCGTGGTTATCGTGCAGGCTCGTGACGCGGATGCGCATCGAGTTGGGCAGGGACGTCGCCTCGGCATCGAAGCGGACGCGGCTCCAGCCGGCGCCGGGCGCCGACACGGTGGCCGAGAAGATGACCTCTTCGGCACCGCCGGCGGGGCCGGGCAGGCCGAGCGGGCCGCTGTCGATGAAGCTGGGCACGTCGTACTGCTGCAACGGGTCGGCGACCTGGGCCTGCGCCGTCGAAGCCAGTCCGACAACGCCGCCACACACGCAAGCCATCATGGCTGCGGCTACACCACTGCGACGCACACGCGTCGACACTCGATCGATGTTGATCACGGTCCACTCCTGGAGTCTGCTCGGGCCCACGAACGCCCGAATAAGTCAGTACAAACCCGTCCCTGGCCCCAGCGCTTCCCTTATCGCCGGGGCCGACATGACCTCTACGCCGACCCCAAGATGGCCGTTTCACGCCATCGATGGCTTGGATGATCGGGGAAACCCAGCAACTTGCGATGCCACCTTGCCGGTATAGCAAGGCATGGCCGCTCACGAAACGCCTGAATCCACGATCCGACGGATCCGCTTGCTGCGGGCGATCATGCTCTGGGGGCTGCGTCTGGTGGGCCTCGCCGTGCTCGTGCGCGGGATCTACCTGTGCGTCAATCGTGTGGCTTTCGGCCTTTCGCAAGGGCAGTTGTCGCGCGGCTGGGATGCCTACATGGGTGTGGGCGAGGGGCACCTGCTGGCCGCGGGGATCGCGGCGACCTTGGTTGGTCTCGCGTTGCTGTTGCTCGCACGCCAACTCAGTCGGATGGTCATCGCAATGCCAGATCTCGGTTGCCCGGCGTGCGCCCACACGGGCGAGGTCGACAACAAAGGCCGGTGCCTCGAGTGCGGTTGGCGGCTGGAGACCGCCAAACCGGAAGGGGCCGATAGTTCCTCGTCGTCGCTGGGGTGAAACCCCAGAACACGATATTGCGGCATCCGTTTTCGGTGGCGCAACGTACGCTCACTCGGGAACAAAGCCGGGCTGAGCAACGATCTCCAAGCCCACGAATCGACGAGGACACGCGAGAGGAGAGAACAGATGAAGGCACGCGCGATCGCTATCGCAACACTGGCACTCGCAAGCACCGCTCTGGGCCAAGAGGTCTGGTCCGGCTACGACTTCGAATTCGTCAAGCCCGACGGCGCCGACTGGACCATCCCGCAGTTCCAGGATCGCATCACCGATACGGTCTGGCTCACGCGTCAGACAGCCGAGGGCCTGTTCAACATCGCGATCGAGTCGGAGTACTCGACGCTGGTCAGCCCGATCGGCACAGAGTGGGCTTTTGGTACGACCGCCGACATCGACTCGCTGGAGTTTGACTGCTGGGAGTGCATCACCGACTCGAACCCACGCGCGCTGGTCGACACGAACGCGGTCGTCCACCTCATCGATGAGAACATCTACATCGACATCCGCTTCACATCTTGGTCGTGCTGCCGCCAGGGCGGCTTCTCGTACGTGCGCGGCGTTGAGCCGACGGGCTGCCGCGCGGACATCGACGGCGACGGCGACCTGACCATCTTTGACTTTCTGGGGTTCCAGAACCTCTTTGATGCCGGCGACCTCGCGGCGGACTTCGACGGCGACGGCAGCCTGACGATCTTCGACTTCCTGGCGTTCCAGAACGAATTCGACGCCGGCTGCGGATAAACCCATACTCCGGAGATCCCGCTCCGTGGCAATAACGGTTCCTCCGCCTCGTTTCGCGCGCGAGGAGGATCGCCATGAACCACAACGCCACGCTTCTGATCGGTATGGGCCTGCTGGCTTCGACGGCTCTGGCGCAGGTCGAGACCCGGCTTCTCGACCCGACGCTGACCGGCCCGGACGTTGACCCGCTGGAGTCGCCGGACGGCTTCGAGGGCCTGCATGTTGCCGCGTACGACCCCAGCTTCCGCGAGGGTGTGCGCGCCAAGATGCTCGTCCTGTTCATCCCCGGTGGTGGCGCGGTGCCGACGCAATACACCAGGTTCGCCCAGCACTCGGCGTCGCTCGGTCTGCACGCGCTGGGCATCGCCTACGAGAGTTGGCCGTCGATCTGGGAGATGATCCGCGGGGAGGACGACCCCGACCTAGCCGAGGCCATCCGGCGCGAGCGGCTGTTCGGCGAGCCGCAGACCGACCTGATCGACGTCGACGAGCCAAACAGCATCAGCGGGCGCTTGAGTCGAGCGCTCACGTATCTCCACGACCAGTATCCAGGCGAGGGCTGGGATCAGTTCATGGACGGTGATGGCGCGCTGCGCTGGCGGCGCATCATCGTTGCCGGCCACTCGCAGGGCGCCGGGCACTCGGCGTACCTGACCAAGAACTTCACGCTCGGCGGAGCGCTGCTGTTCGCCGGGCCGGGCGACTTCGTGACCGGTGTGGGCCCCGCGCCGTGGTTGTTCCAGCCAAGCGAGACGCCGGCGGATCGCATGCTCGCATTCACCCACGTCGGCGATCGCACGGCGGCCGGCTTCTTCGGCAACCAGCGCATCCTCGGGCTCGACGCGTTCGGTTCGCTCGAGAGCGTCGATCGCAAGCCCGCGGGCGAGCTGTCGAGCCACATGCTCACGAGCCTGATCGACATCGACCACGAGAACTACCACTCAGCCGTCGTCGTCGACGACTTCCTACCAAGCGGCGCGACGGGTGACAACGTGTACCAGCCGGTATGGACCTACCTGCTCAGCGAGCAGATCGCCGAGTCAAGGGGCTGCCGCAGCGATGTCGACGCCGATGGCGTGTTGACGCTCTTCGACTTCCTGGAGTACCAGAACCTCTTCTCGGCCGGCGATGCGGCGGCGGACTTCGACGGCGATGGTGCGCTGACGCTGTTCGACTTCCTGGCATTCCAGAACGCGTTCAGCCTGGGTTGTTCGTAGCCGAGTCGTCGGCGAGCTGCGTCCACGTGATGGGCAGTTGCACCTCCCACCACTGATCGCGCCTGGGTACGTCCGGGCCGTTGTAACCGAGAATGCGTGGGTCGCCGTCGGCGCTCCATCGTCCGGAGGCCTGCTCGCCATCGGGGCCGGCGTTGGTGTCGCCCTGATCGGCAATCCAGCCGTAGAGCTTCTCGATCTCGCGCTCGATGCGGTCGTTGTTCATCGTGCCACGGATGCCGAGCGCGACGACGGTGACCGGCTTGGTATCGATCACGCGGACGTTTTCTTCGGCGTCGCCGGTCGGACCAAGCTCACTGGTGCGATAGAGGAACGACACGGTCATCTCACCGGTGCGCGACTCGATGTCGCTCGCGTCGCCATCTTCGAGTTGCGTTGCGGCGTTGCGTGCCATCATGGGCAGGTCGGCCTCGACGGGCGCGGTCATGGCGATCTCGCGATCCTTGATGTGGCGGAAAAGCGGGAAGAATGCCATGTTCATGCCCCACCGCGGCGACGCCTCGACGGTGATCTCGGCGCGACGCACGCTCGGATAGTGCTTCACTTCCATGGCGCCGGCTGGAGTTGGCCTTGGGTAGCCCTTGGGTAGGGCTGCGGTCGTGCGCATCGGGCCCGCGACGAAGTACTCGCCACGCTCACCGTCCTCGAGCACGCCGGTGCGGGTCTCGAGTTCGAACTCGGACTGTCCGCCGACCTGAACGGGATCGCTCATTGGGGTGGCCAGAGCGAGGCAAGGGGCCGAAGCCGCGAGCGCCGCTGCGGCGGCACGGATGCTCTTGTGGTATCGCACGGCAAGCCTCCCTGGTGACAAAGGATCACACCCGGGGATGCATGGACGCCGCCGCTCGGTCGATTTTCTCGAAGACCCGACGTGGTCGCGGGGTCGCCCTACTTGGCAGCCTGGGCCACTGGTTCGGGAGTGCCCTGTGACGCGGATTCGCTGGCGGACGCGAGCAACGCCCGAAGGTCTCGCTCGATGCCGGCCGCATCGAGCCCGGCCTCGGCAAGCTGTGCTCCGCGGCCGTCTTGCTTTATCCAACGGTCGGGCATGCCGACGCGGCGGACGCTCGCGTTCTTCAGGCCCATCTCTTCGATGGCTTCGAGGACGGCCGTGCCGAAGCCGCCGGGCAGGGTGTGCTCCTCGACAGTCAAGATCGGGACGTTCGCCTCGACGAGCTGACGAATGAGCGACCGATCGACGGGCTTGGCGAATCGGGCGTCGTAGACCGCGACGTTCATGTCCGCGGCAACGGCGTCGGCAACATCCATGCACTCCAGCGCGGGAACGCCAAAGGCAAGGATCGCCGCGTCTGGGGTCGCCTCGTATGGCTCGGTGAGCAGGCGAGCCTTGCCCAGCTCGAAGGCCGGGCAGTCGACGCCGGCGAACCGATCGGACACGTCGTCACGCGGGTAGCGCACGCTGGAGAGGCCGCGGTCGTACTCGCGCATGAACTCGAGGGACGCGAGCAGGCTCATCTCATCGATCGCCGCCATGATCGCGGCGTCGGGCAGCGTGCGTAGCAATGAGACGTCGGCGAAACCATGGTGCACCGCGCCATCGCCGCCAACCAGGCCGGCGCGATCGAGGCACAAACGAACGGGCAGGCCCTGGAGCGCGGCTTCCTGGAAGGCCTGGTCGTACGCACGCTGCAAGAACGTGCTGTACACCGCGAAGAAGGGCTTCGAGCCGGTCTTTGCGAGGCCGGCCATCATGTCGAGCGCGTGGCTCTCGCAGATGCCCGTGTCCCACACGCGATCGGGGTACTTCTCGAGCGACGCGGTGACGCCGGTGCCGTCAGGCATGGCGGCCGTGCAGGCGACGACCGACTCATCGCGGTCCATCAGGTCGACGAGCGCATCGCCGAAGGCGCTCGTGAAGCTGCGCCCGCCGCTCTTGACGACCACGCGGCAGCCCTCGGCCTGCAGTTCCTGGCCCTCGGCGGCGCTAAACGGCTTGGGCGAGTGGAACGTCCGCGCGTCGCCCTCGGCGAACGCGAAGCCCTTGCCCTTCACGGTCTTAACGTGCAGCACGACCGGCCGCTCGAGGTCCTTGACGGCCTCGAGGAACTCGATCAGCGTCGGCAGGTGGTGGCCGTCGATCGGGCCGACCGTGAGCAGGCCGAAGTGCTCGAACCACGTGTTCTCTGGGGCACCGTCGCCGACCATGGCCTTGGCGGCCTCGCCCATGCGGTGGTAGGCGTCGCGCACGGCCTCACCGCCCGGGATGCCCTTGAGCAGTTCCTTAGCACCCTTCTTGAGGCCGGTATAGGTGTGGCTGACCCGCACGCGATCGAAGTGCTGCGCGAGCGCGCCCTGCGGGCCGGCGATGGACATGCCGTTGTCGTTCAGAACAACGAGGAACTGCCGCTTCAAGGTACCGGCGTTGTTCAGGCCTTCCATCGCGACGCCGTTCACGATCGACGAATCGCCGATGATCGTCACCACGCGGCGGCCGTCGGCCCGATCCTTGCCGTGGTACGCCTCACCGTTGATGGTGTCGCCGCGCGCCATGCCGACGGCGGTGGAAATGCCCGTGCCGGCGTGCCCGACGCGGAAGAGGTCGTAGTCGGACTCGTCGGGCTCGGGGAAGCCGGCCATGCCCTCGCGCGTGCGCAGCTTGCTCAGCAGGTGGTGGCGGCCGGTGAGCAGCTTGTGCGGATAGCACTGGTGGCCGACGTCGAACAGCAGGCGGTCCCACCCAAAGTCGAACACGCGATGCATCGCGATGGTCAGCTCAACGACGCCCAGGTTTGGCGCGAGGTGGCCGCCCGTGCGGGACACCTGGGTGCAGATAGCCTCGCGGATCTCGCCGGCCAGCTGTTCGAGCTCGCCGAGCGACATCTCCCGGAGTCTTTGCGGCCCGGTGAGCGTGTCCAAGAGTGCCATCGTGTTGCCTCCGAGTCCTGCGTCAGGCCGGCAGATGCCGGAACGGCTCTCGCAGATACTCAACCAAATACTTAGGCGGATCCCCGTTGATTTTCAAAGATTATTGAAAATTTCGGGATCCCCCGCTCCTGATCCAAACCAAACCACGGTAGAGATCGTCGTTATCGGGTCCGCGCGGCCAGCACCCGCGCCAGGTCGGCCAGTTCCTCGCCCCGCGGACCCAGCGGATCCACCGCGGCGAGGCTCGCGTCCAGCAGCTTGGCGACTTCCGATCTCGATGCGTCGACCCCCAGCACGCCGGGAAAGGTCAGCTTCCCAGCCTCCGCATCCTTACCCGTACGCTTTCCCGCTTGTTCGGTGGATTGCTCGACATCGATCAGGTCGTCGACGATCTGGAACATCAGCCCCACGGCATCGGCGTACGCGGTGATCGCGGCGAGTTCGTCCTCGCTCGCGGTTGCGCTCAACGCGCCCATGCGGCACGCGGCGCGCAGCAATGCGCCGGTCTTCCACTCGTGGATCACGCGCAGGCGGTCGGCGTCGCTTGACACCGCTGGATCGAATCCGCCCAGCGTGTCGAGCGTTTGCCCGTCGATCATGCGGGCGCTGGCCTCGGCCAATTCGAGCGTGAGCCTCGCCGACATCGTGGCATCCGGTACGCGCCGCGCGAGCGTCCAATATGCCGCATTGAGCATGGCATCGCCGGCCAGCAGCGCCGCGGACTCGCCGGCGTGCACGTGCAACGTCGGGCGTCCACGGCGGAGATCGTCATCGTCCATGCAGGGCAGGTCGTCGTGGACGAGGCTAAACGCGTGGACGAGTTCGATGGCTGCCGCGCCGGGCAAGGCCGCTTGAGTGTCGCCGCCGCACGCGGCCGCGCACATCAGCGTCAGCGCGGGCCGGAGACGCTTGCCGCCGCCGAGGGCCGCATACATGGCGCCGTCTCGCATGGGCTTGGATTGGCAGACATCCTCGAGCACCGAAGCCATCTCTGCCTCGACCAACGCCGCGAGGTCGGCAACGCGATCGCGCATCCGGGTTTCGAGGGCGTCTGGGGCCATTGGCCGAGCGTAGGTCTCACCGATCATGCTCAAACGGTACGATGCGTCCACGGCAGACGGCGAAGGCCCGCGGAGACCCATAGTGGAAGCCCTTGCAAGCGCGATCGGTCACTGGTTCGAGGTCGGCGGATGGGTGATGGTCCCGCTCGCGCTTGCCAGCGTAATCGGGCTCACCGTGGTCATCGAGCGGTCGCTGTTCTGGGCCCGGCTGACCGGAACACGCACGCGTGAGCGCACGGCCAAGCTGGCCGCCAAGCTGCGAGCCCGAGACTTCGCCGGAGTCGTCAAGACCACCGCTGAGCGACGCGACCCGTTCGCCCGACTGGCCCGCGAGCTGGCCCAGGAGGGCGAGGGCCCCATCGGCGAGGCCCGGTCGCGCGAGGCCATCGAGGCCCAGCGGTACGCCATCGAGCGGTTCCAGGGCACGCTGAGCATCCTCATCACCGCAGCGCCGATGTTGGGCATCCTGGGCACCGTGACGGGCATCATCACGAGCTTCGCGGCGATCGGAGAAGTCGAGGGTGGCGCTCCGCGGCTGGTGGCCGGCGGCATCGCCCAGGCGTTGTACACGACGGCCTTCGGGCTGGCGATCGCCGTGGCGGCGCTATTCCCCTACGCGATCTTCAAGGGCCTGGCCGACCGCGCGCTCACGGGGCTCGAGTTGCTCGCCGCGTCGGCGATCGAGGGCTCGGCTGGTTCCGGGGCAACGAGTGGCGGAACTAGAGACCCGTCTTCTGACGGATGATGGTGTCGAGCTTCGCCGGCACGGGCATCACGCTCAACCGTGACTGTCGCACGAGATCGAAGTCCTTGAAGCGTCCATCGGCCTTGATGTCCTTGAGCGTCAATGGTTCGGCGGCCTTCTTGCCGACACGCACATCGAAGAGCGGCGCCTTCATCTCGCCCTTGCCGTTGAGCCCCGGATCGTCCGGATCCTCGTAAGGATCGGTAATGACCTTCACAAGACCCACGATGGCCTTGTCGTCTCCCGTGTGGTAGAAGAAAGCCTCATCGCCCTTGCGCACGGCCCGCATGTGCATTCGCGCGGCGTTGTTGGCCACGCCCGTCCATTCCGTGCGCTTGTCGGTGGTCATGTCGTCCCAGGAGTAGTCACCCGGCTCGGTCTTGATCAGCCATGTTGCCATGCGCGAGGGTAGCGACCCCACTCGCAGCGCGCAAACAAAACACGCCGCGTGCAAGAGCACGCGGCGTGCGAGGATTCGTCCCCGTTGTGACCCACGAGCGGGTCAGCATTTGTTTCGTGCACCAACGGCCCAAAGGGTCGCCGATGCTCTGCAGAGCAGCGGGCTTACTGAGGGGCCTTGGCCAGCTCGGTGCTCGCCTCGCACTCGCCACCGCAGCAGTCGCTCTTCTCTCCGCAATCCGACTCGCTGCAAGACTCGGCGCACTCGCCAGCCTCGGTGGTCGTCGAGATCATCTCAACCTCGGCACCCTCGCCCGAGCAGGCGGCACCACAGTCGCTGTCACAGGCGGCCTTCTCGCCACAGGTGTCGCCACAGGCGTCGGCGCAAGCCTCACCCTCGACGGCGACGAGGGTCGCTTCGACTTCACCCTCGCCGGAGCACATGGCGCAGCCGCCGCAGTCGCCCTCGGAATGGGTGGCAACCGTGGCTGCGTCGGCGCCGGTGATGGCGCAGCTGCCGCAGTCGCCGGCCATCATGCGATAGCCCGCGATGCCAAGGACCGAGAGGCCCGCGATGGTGGCGATGACGATGCTGGTAGTGGATCCCTTGCGAAACATGAGCTGCCTCCTCGAAAGCTTTTCGAACTCGCCGGACCGTTTCCAGAAGGCAGGCGAGCGGTTGTCTATCGGTTCGAACCGTACGTAAGCATACCCGAACTCAGCCACGCCGCCGACATCCGGACACCAAGAACATACCCCCGGAGTCCGGAATTGTTCCCATCGCTCGATGGGATTGTCCCGAACGACATCTGCAGGGCACGAAGCCAAAACGTCCTATAACGCCTGGAAGCCGTGGTTTGGCTCTGGGGTGGGGTGCGTGACGTTCAGGCGCGACCCGCGGTGGCCGATGACGAGGCGGGGTCCGGATCTACTGACGACCGCCTCGGAGAGGCCATGGCACACGACCGAGAACAGCATCCTGCCGACGACACTACCGATGTCCACGACATCGCCGCGGCCGATGCGCCTGCGAGCGCGGCCCAAGAGGACGCGTCCGAGCAACCCGACGGCGATGTCGACTCCATGCTCACCGCGATCGAGCGGGAGCTGACCTCGCTCGTGACACGCTGCGAGGAAACCACCGCCCGGCACGCCGAAGAACTGACCCAGCGGCAGGCAGAGATCGACCGCACGCTGCAGATCGCCTTGAAGCGACAGGTCGAGATCGACCGCCAGACCGAGGGCTTGAAGAAGCTGGCCGACGAGGTGGTGCAGGCCGAGCACTCGCTCCGGCAGCGTCGAAAGTCGCTGGCACTGAAGCTGCGACACCGGCGTTCGCAGCTTTCCGAGAAGATGACCGCCGCGGTGGATGCCCATGCCGAGCGGGCGGCCCAGGAGCTGGAAGCCCGTGCGAAGGAGCTCGCCCAGCGCGAGGCCGAGTGTGCCCGGTCGGCCGAGCAGACGCAGCAGCGCATGGCGTCGGCCGAGTCCGACCTCGAGCATGCCCAAGAGGTGCGGGCGCTCGTTGAGCAGCAGGCCAGCCTGACCGCTGAGCACGCGCGGGATATGGACGAGGTGCTCGCGAAGCGCGAGCAGGCCTCGCTCGAGCTCGTCGAGCGGCTGACCGATGCGTGCGATCTCGCGGATCGTGTGCGTGAGCTGAAGGGCCAGCTCCGCGAGTACCGCGGCGAGTCGCGCGAGCTGCTCGAGCGGGTCGAACGGGCCGAGGGCGGCCGCGTCGATGCACAGTCGGCGCTCGACGCCGCGAGGGCTCGCATCGCGCAACTGGAATCGCAGGTGCAATCGCTGAGCCGCGACAAGCTTCTCGTTGAGCAGCGGTCGCTGAGGGTTGAGGCCGAGCTCGACCTCCGAGAGTCACACCTCACGTCACGCGAGCAGGCCATCGAGCTCGAATCTCAGCGGCTTGCCGACGACCAGGCCGCGTGCGACCACAAGATCCGCGAACTCGGCGACAAGCTCGCGGCTGGAGACCGGCTCGAACGCGAGCGAGCGCTCGACCCGCGGACCCCGCTGCCCGAGTGCTCGTGGCCGCTGCCAGTCTCGCCTCGGCGACGCCCAGAACTCAGGCTCGTCCCATGGAAGGGCTCCACATCATGATCGATAGCCAGCAGACTGAAGACACCCAGGCTCCCACGCAGCGCTCGTCGGGCGGGCTGACCGAGGACATCCGCGGCGTGATGGCTGACATCGAGCGGCGGCTCGACCGGCTGAAGGTGGCCCATGCCGACCGCGAGCGCGAGCGCCAAGACCTGGAGAATCGCAACGCCGATGTAGAGGCACGCGCCGCATCGCTCGCGGAGGAAGCCGCCGCGCTCGAGCGGGGCCAGCAGGCACACGAGGAGGCCGTAGCCGCCGCGCAGTCGCGCTTCGAGGAGCTCGACCGCCGAGAGGTCGCGGCGCGCGAGGCGTTCGAGCAAGCCAAGGCTCGGCACGATGAGACGCGCCGCGAGTTGGGCGTCGAGCGCGAGAACGTCGAGCGCGAGCGCAAGGCGCTGACCGAAGCGCAGGAAGAGTTCGAGCTCGAGAAGGACCGCGTGCGCGAGATCGCCGCGGAGGCTACCCAGCATCTCAAGGACATCGAGGACGACCGCGAAGCGCTCGCGAAGACGTCCGTCGAGCTCGACGAGCGGCAGAAGGACCTGGACAGCCAGGCATCGACGCTGGCCGAACGCTTGAAGGAGCTGGAGCAGCAGCGAGCGGGACTCGACGAACGCGCCGCGCAGCTCGATGAGCAGGACCGCAAGCTCGCCGAACTCAGCCGCGAGGCAGCCGAGCAGCGCGAACAGCTCTCGGGTGATAGCTCGGACCTGGAGCAACAGAAGCGTTGGCTCGCCGAGCAGACGGCCCAGGTCGACCTGCTGCGCGCCCGGGTCGCGCAGCTGGAGACCGAACTGGCCGAGGCGCGTGAAGCCGCTGAAGCTGCGCCCGTTTCGGGCGATGCGCACATCGCCGATGAGGCCGTCGCGCATGAGCTCGAGGTTACGAAGGAAAAGCTCCGAGACGCGGCGACGATTATCGGCGAGCTCCGCGAAAAGCTCGACCGAGCCAAGCAGAACACGAGCGGCGATGCCGGTGCCTCGGACGACGAGCACCTGGCGCGTCGAAAGCGCCGGCTCGACTACGTTCGTGGCACGCTGCGCGAGCAGCAGGACAAGCTCGCGCAGGCCAGCGCACTACTGCGTGAGCGCACCGCCTCGATGGCGGCGAGCCCAGAAGCAAGGCCTTCGCCACCGGCCAAGGTTGGCGTGGTCGGTGGCTTCGCCCGGCTTGGCATGGGCACGGCGGGCATCTCCTTCGCGTTGGCGATCCTCGCGGGCGTGAGCTGGCTGGCCGCTGGGGAGATCGCGACGCCGACGTACGTCGCCAGCGTGACCGTGGCGCACGACGCGCGGGGGCGCGACGTGCTTGCTGAGGATCTGGCCGGTTGGCAGCGCTTCCATGAAGAACTCATGGTCGACCCACGCTTCTACGAGTTCGCTTCCGAGCGCATGCGTCAGCGTGGCCTGTTGGGCCTCGGCGACGCCGTCGCGGTCAAGAACTTCGTCGAGGATGAGGTCAGCTGGGTCTCGGGGCGTGATGGCGAGCTCAAGCTTGAGGTGCGTCAGCAAGGTGCCGACCGGGCCGAACGCGTCGCCGAGACGCTGGCGATCGCGCTCGTCGGGCAGGCGAACGCGGGCCGGGAGCGCCGACCCGACGGGCTGCCAAGCGTGGTGTCGAAGGAAGCCGCAGCGAGCGGGCGCGCTCTGACCAACGAGCAGCCGATGTACGCCGGCGGCATCATGGCCGGTCTGGCGTTGCTCAGCCTTGGGCTGGGCGGGATGGTCTCCAAGCGGCTCGGCCGGCTCCGCGAGGAGGTCGAAGCCGAAGGCGCAACGGCGGTGGACGAGATGGGCGAGACGAGCGAGAAGCGCATCAGCATCGGCTGAGCGTTTGACATCGACGCGGACCACGAAAAAGCCCGAGCCACTACGGCTCGGGCTGTCCGTTTGGGTGAGGGTGGCGAACGATCAGATGGAGACTGTGGTGGTTGCCAAGAGTTCCCTGGTGCCATCCACCAAGCTCACGCTGACCAGAGCCAGACGCATGCCAGACTGCAACGCGAGGTTTTCAAGCCGCTGCGTGGTCAGTTGGCTGCTCGTCGCCGCGAACTGGCTGATCGTGCGCCCGATCTGGTCGTTGGTGTCCAGTTCGACCAGTGCGTACTGGACCGTGTCGGTCGTCGCGAGGCCTCCGCAATTCAGGAAGCCGACACCCTTCTCCTCGAGATACTGGAGCGTGATCTCGACCGCCGAATCGGGCTGGGATGATGCGAACCGGATGCTGTCCACGAGGTGGGGCCTGAGTAGCACGTCGCGGGACTCGGCTCCGTAGGCATTAATGGCGCCTTGGAGCGCGAGGTTGCTCACAAAACGCTCTTCAAGGTCGCCGTAGCGGAGCGTGGACTGCCAGAAGGCGACGCCAAAAGCCATCGCGGCGGCGATGCCGGCGATCGCGCCGACGCGCCATCCGCGGTGGATTCCCTGGCTCTTGCGGATGCTCAGGGGCTGGTCGTCCTCTTCGGACTCGGCGGCCTTGGCGACGGCGTCGGCCAGCACGGCCTCGCGTACTGCGATGATGACCTTCTCGCGGAGTTGCGGATCGGGGCTCACCTCGGGGAGCAGCCCCTGGAGGTCGGCCAAGCGGGCCTGCTCGGCGATCACACGCTCGCGCACCGAGGCGGGGGACGCCTCAAGGGCTGAGTTGAACGCCTCGGACTCGTGGTCATCAAGCATGCCCATCGCGTCGAGCACGGCATGTTCGATGAGTTGCATGGTGTTCATGTAGGGGCTTCCTCGACCGCTCTCTCTCTCAACCGAACCAGTGCCCTGCTCAGCGCCGACTTCACGGTGCCGATCGGCGTATCCAACTCCTCGCCGATCTGGCGAAGGGTTTGCCCCCCTAGATACGCACGGATCACCACGCGCTGTTGCAGTTCCGGCAAGGACTTTACCAGTTCCAACACATCCCGATAACGCTCGTCCTGCTCCAAGCGTTTCATCTCACTTGGAACATCGCCGGGGGTTTGGCCGCCCGCGTCACCCAGGGCGGTTGTTCGGAGCCTGGCCTGACTCCGCCGCAGGCGATCCACGAGGTGCCGGCGGCTAAGTAACATCACCCACGTCACGAGGGCTGCCCGCTTGGGGTCGTAGCGATCCGCGGTCTTCCACAGGCGGACGAAGATCTCCTGGACCGCGTCCTCGGCGTCGGCGCGCGTGGGCATGGTCTGGTAGGCCATGCGATACACGAGCGAACCGAATCGGTCGTACAGGTCGCCGATCGCCGACTCATCGCCCGACGCGATGCGCTGCATCAGCTCCAGGTCTGCCTTTGGATCTCGGGGATGCTTGGTCATGGCCCACCTGCCGAGTGTGCCGCGTGCGGCACGATTGTGCAAGCACGCGGAACAAACACTCTATTCGCCCCGATTCCTCACAGGATCCTTGCGTGGCGTTCGGGTGATCGGGCCCAATGCGGCCCGGGAGTCGACAACAGGAGAGTTTTGAAAGCATTTTGTTTGGTTTTTCTGTCAATTTCGTTGCGCCAACCCAAAGAAATCCCTTGTTTGGCGGGGCTCGATTCGGGTACACTTACCGCATGGGGTTCAGCCGCTGCGGGGATCGCGGATGAGTGGGGTCCAGCGTACAACTCGGCAGAGCGCTCGCCGACTGCCTCGGCGAGGCGGTATCGCCCGCGCGTTCACCCTGGTCGATGTGCTCGTCTCGATCGCCGTGATCGTCGTGCTGATCTCGCTCATGCTGCCGGCCATCACCAAGGCAACCGAGACAGCCCACCGCGTGGTGTGCTCCTCGAACGTGCGTCAGATTGGCGTGGCAATGCTGATGTACGCCGACGCGAATGGCGATTACATCCCGCCGACGACGTTTTACGACCCGTCGCGGAATCGTGCCCAAGAGATGCTCATCCTGCGGCTTTCTGGCGTGACCTCGGCTCCGCAGGATTTCGACCCCGAGACTGGCGGCTGGGACGGCATCGGCCTGCTCTTCCACGAGCAGTATCTCGACAACGCCGCGTGCTTCTTCTGCCCGTCGCACGATGGTGCGCACCCGCTGAGCGAGTACGCCGGGAACTTCGGTACCGTGCCGGCCTTCGTCGTCGGCAACTACCAGTACCGTGGTGCCGGTCCGGACGGCCAGCAACGCCTGTACAGGATCGAGCCGCGGCGGACCGCGCTGGTCGCCGACGGCATGCGGCTCAAGAGCGACTACAACCACAAGATCGGGTCGAACGTCATGCGGGCGGATCTTTCGGTGACGTGGTTCCGCGACTACGAGGGCCGGATCCTCTCTGGGCTGCCCCAAGAAGAGTCGCAGGCTCGCTCTTCTGCGGTCATGGACGCCTGGGACCTGATCGACCAGCAGCTCGACGGCTCGAGTTCGTTCCGGTAGTCGACCGGTCATCGTCGGCCTCCGATAGACGACCACCCATAGCCGACCACGAACCCCAAAACTGGATCATTCCTTGAGTAGTGGCCTTTGCGGGCACCATACCGTGGCTAAGCGAGCTCTCGTCTTCGTACCGAAGAGCTGACCGGCTCGGCGACCGTCGCGCATCAGCACGCAGGAGTGGCATCGCTCGTACCGTTGCAACGAAGGAGGCTTGGCCATGTTCAACTGGATCTCTTCGGGCGTCGGCGGAACATCGCTCGTACGCTTCGCCCTGTTCCTCGCTGCGGCACTGCTCACACTCGCGCCGCGGACGGCCCTCGCACAGCTCACGCCCGATCGCACGTACTACGGGCACGGCCGCGAGATCCCGGTCACCGTTGGTAACCTCGACGATAGCGTGGCGGAGGAATTCGACATCGTGCTGTTCAACGCGGCGGGTGATCGAGTCGCCAAGGCGTCGGTGCTCAAGGGCCGCGTGGACCTCGCGACGTTCTTCCCGATCTTGTGGAGCCAGAACGAACCGGCTGTTTTGTATGCGCAGCTGTACCCGGGCGCGGGCGACGCCGAAGGAGAAGATCTGGGCGAGCCGGAGGGTCCCCCACTGGTGCTGCAGCCACTCCTGACGCCACAGCGTGCGTCGGTGAACCCCGATCGCAGCATCCGCTGGTCGAATACTCCACCGCTGTTCTCTGGCATGCGGATCTACGTCGATCAGCTCTTGAAGCTGAACACGACCGAGGGCGAGGCGGTGTTCCGTTTACGCCCGGATGAAGCGCCCAACACCGTCTGGCACATACGCGAACTCGCGCGGGGTGGCTTCTACACAGATATCCCGTTCCACCGCGTCGTACCAACGCATCCATCAGGGATGCCGTTTGTTATCCAAGTGGGTGACCCATTGGGACAGGGTGGCGGTGGTCCCGGGATGTTCATCGATTTGGAGCAGAGCGAACTTAACCACACCTTCGGCGTGCTATCGATGGCACGAACGCGTGATCCGGATACGAACGGCTCGCAATTCTTCGTGGCACTCAGCAGTGAGGCCACGGTCCACTTGAACGGCGCATATACCGCGTTCGGCGAGGCGATCTCAGGCGCCCAGACCATTCTTGCGATCGAACGGACGCCACTGCTGGATCCCAATCTCCCATCGAACCACCCCGATGCCGGCAGGCCTGCTGATCCACCACGCATCGTAACGGCCGAGCTCATCGACGCCCCGCCTTTTGGTACAGGGCCGGAACCGGTGCAGCGGCCCACGCCTTCGGGCGAGCGTTGAGCGACGCTAGAACCGGTACGACAAGCCCGCGAAGAGCACGAGCGTCGGATCGCTCTCGACACGGCGCAGACGATCGCCGTCGCTATCCTCGATCTTGAAGCGACGCCAGAGCTCAGAACCGATGCCGGCTTCGATTTCCAGCCCGGGCTGGGGCTGCCAGTTCACGCCCAGGCGCAGGTCTATCGACTTGTCCTGGAAGACGCCCTCGGGCGCGAACCCGTCCTCGTCGAGCCGATAGTTGCGCTCGTTGTATCCGGCCTGCAGCTCAAAAGAGAGCTTGTCGTTGGCTTCGTACGAAAGGCTTGCACCGCTAAGCGTGCCGAGGCTGAGCGTCCAGCGTTCGTCAAGGTCGAAGGTCGCGTCGATCGCGGGTAGGGGCAGGAACTCGACGTTGCCCTCCTGCTCGGCCGTCGCGATCACGCTCACGCCGATCGAGATATTCTCGGTGGCCTGGTATGCTGTGCCAATGCCCGCGCGCCAGACGATCGAGTCGCCGACGTCGGCGTTACGCTCGCGTGCGAGGCCGATGCCACCCAAGGCGATGAGGCTCCACTGCCGGTCGAGGTTGTGGCTCACGAGCACGTCGACGTTCTGGCGGTTCATGCTGCCCACCGGATCGCCATCGACCGGGTCGAGCCGGAAAGCTCCGTCGAAGTCGTAGAAGGCGAACTCGTTGCTGAACTGGAAGATCGCCCGGGTACGCCGCGACGCGAGCCAGATCACATCGAACTCGGTGCGCGTCAGCGCGCTGTTGGCCTTTCCGCCGCCGTCGATGTGCGGCACGGTCGTCGCTTCGATGCTCTGGCCGATCGTGTAGATGAACGTCGGCATCGGTGGGCGCTGCGGTTGGGTCGTCGCGTCTTCCGCCGTCTGGACCGGGGAGTCCACGCCGGCGTCGGCCTCTGGCGGCGTGTCGGCATCCTGGCCCAGGCTCGTGCCGACCGCGGCGAGGATGGCGAGGGTTGCGGCGATCGATCGCATGGGCGGGCTCCGGGGACGTTCAGATCACGGGTCTGGGTCGGGGTGGCCACGGAGGATAGTCTTCACTAATGTCGTGCGGCGACCGGCCGGACGGGGGGACGGGCGATGCTCTGGGTGATCTTGTGGTGGGTTGGCGGGATTTCCGGGGCACTGGTCGCGGTCTGGATGCTCGTTGCTGCTGCAGGCTTGGATGGGGCCCGGCGGGGCCTGCGCGGCCGCCGTGGCGTGCTCTCCTGCGGCGCGTGCGGGCACGAGGCGGTCACGCCCGACCGCATCGCGGCCTGCCCCGAATGCGGAGCGCTGTACGCGAAAGTCGGCCTTGTCACGCCGCGTGCAGGGCTGCGGTATGGGCCGCCGACGCCGATCGTCTTGCTGCTTGTGCTCTCAGGTGTGGTCCTTGGTTCGGCGCTGCTCGCCCCGCCGGTGGGGATGGCGGCCAACCTCCGGGCCATCGGCGGCGCCCAGATCGAGTCTCGCCGGATGACCACGTCCTTCCAGCCCGAGGTCACCGGCGCGTCGGTGCCACCTGCACGGCTGTATTGGCTCGGCTTCCATCGTGACATATTGACTGCCCGGACGCCCGGTCAGTGGAGCGCGAACCCGCCGCTGCTCCGCGGCTCGATGGAGGTCGAGATCGTCGTTGGATCGACGTCACAAACACCCGCTTCGGTTCCCGCTCCGACGAGCGCGCCGAGGTTCACGCTCCGGCTGGACTCGTTCTCCACGAGCGACTGGCAACTCGTCGATGGCTCCGACGTAGAACATGCACGCGGCAGCGATGGCCCAGAGGTGGGCATCGCCGCGTTGTTCGACGCAGCCGGGCTCTCGTCGCAGGGATCGGCGTGGCCGGGTGCGCAGGACGAGTTGGACATGGCCCTGCGCATTGTCACACTCCACGCTGCGGCTGGTGGCGGACAGATCACCGGCTTGCCCAGCCCGGGCCTCTACGGTCTCCGACGGATCGGCACCTCGACCACCGTCAACGGCACGTCCACGTTCCACGCCATCTCGCCCTGGGGCATCGCGGCGGGCGTCGCCACGCCGGCCTTGCTCAGCGGCGCGGCATTGGGGCTGCTGGGCCTCATCTGGTGGCTCCGGCGACGCATGGTGGGCTGAGGACCCAGGCCACCCAGGGCCATCAACCCCCGTAGGATGGGCCCCATGAGTGCTCCAGCCGCCCCCACCGCGCCGACCGACCCCGCCGCCCAGCCCGCAGCCGAGGCCCGGCGCGGGCCCCCGCTGCTGGCCGTCAAGGACCTGAAGACCCACTTCCCGATCCGCAGCGGCTTGCTGCAGCGGGTCACCGGACACGTCAAGGCCGTCGACGGCGTGAGCTTCGATCTGGGCAAGGGCGAGACGCTGGGCCTCGTCGGCGAGAGTGGCTGCGGCAAGACCACCGTGGGCCGAACGCTGCTGCGATTGATCCCCAACACCGGCGGCAGCGTGCTCTTCGAGGGCAAGGACGTGCTCAAGGCCCAGGGCACCGAGATGAAGGCCCTGCGGCGGGACATGCAGATCATCTTTCAGGACCCGGCGGGCAGCCTGAACCCGCGTATGCGCATCGCGAGCATCGTGGGCGAGCCGCTGATCGTGCACGGCCTAGTCAAGGACCGCACGAAGCTGCGCAAACAGGTCGAGGAACTGCTCGTGCGTTGCGGCATGCCGGCCGCCGCGGCCGACCGGTACCCGCACGAGTTCAGCGGCGGCCAGCGCCAGCGCATCGGCATCGCTCGCGCACTGGCGCTCGAGCCCAAGTTCATCGTCTGCGACGAGCCGACGAGCGCGCTCGACGTCAGCATCCAGGCCCAGATCATCAACCTGCTGACCGACCTGCAGGAAGAGTTCGGCCTGAGCTACCTCTTCATCAGCCACGACATGGCGGTCATCCAGCACGTGTGCAAGCGCATCGCGGTGATGTACAAGGGCCAGATCGTTGAGACCGGCTCGCGCGATGAGATCCTCAAGAACCCGCAGCACAAGTACACGCAGAGCCTGCTCAGCGCCGTGCCCGAGCCCGATCCCAGGCGCGTGAAGCAGCGCGTGATCTTCGAGGGCGGGGCGATGTGAAGCCAGCTCGGGATCGAGTGTTTCAAACGGCCCTTGGGCCGTTTTTTCGTGGGTCAGGGATTCGCACCAGCACGGGAGGCAAGGAACCGCAGGACGTCCTTGCGGATGATGCCCGCGGCGGTGAATTGCCGCGCGATCGCCACGATGCCCGCGATGAACATGACCAAGCCGAGCAGCGACATGGCCAGCCGCAGCACAGTGGCGGTACCGCTACTGCCCCTTGGCGGGCTGATGCTGAGCGCATCGAGCACGGCTTCGATCGTCCACGCGGTAGCAAGCGTGACGACCGCAGTGAACGCATTGCGTGACATCTTGGTCGCACGCGCGCTCGGCACACGCTCGGCAAGCTGGTTGAGGTAGAGCGAGCCGGCCGCATGCTGAACGATGAGTCCGAAGAGCAGCACCACGCGGACAACGTCGCGAACGTTGGCCAGCCAGGTACCCAGCACGAGCATGCATGCGACGGCGGCGATGATCGCGATGGTGCCATATCTCGCGATGATGGCCGATCGTGGCAAGCCCTGCGAATCGTCGCGTGGGTCGGACGTCGTGGCGACCCACCACCCGAGGACATAGAGGCAGCACGAGGCGAGCAACAGCCCGCCGATCGCCGTGTCATAACCCCAGGAGGGAATCCGTACGCCCGCTGCGGAGATCAGGAGCAATCCGATAGACCCGCCCAGCCAGCAGAGCAGTGCGGCCGAGACGCTGACGCGGATCACGCGCAGGCCGCGACCGAGCGTCCGCAGATAGCCGGCATCAGCAAAGGCCAGGCCATCGCCGCGAACCGACTCGGCGATGGCCGTGCCACATTCGGGGCAGCGGCCGCTCGAGTCGAGGCCGGCGAGGTCGTAGCCGCATGAAATGCAGCGGACGCCGGGCGGCACCTGGGTGCTGATTGCTGGCGGGCTCTCACCATCCACGGTCATGGCCGATGATACCGAGCGATCGGTTCGTACTCAGCATCCGGCGTCGAACGCGGTCTGGAAGGCGAGGAAGTCGAAGATCGTGAGCGCGCCGTCGCCGTCGAAGTCGGCGCGCAGGTCGCCGGCGTCGAAGAGCGTCTGGAACTCGAGAAAGTCGAAGATCGTGAGCGCGCCGTCCTCGTCGATGTCGGCGGGGCAGAGGGCCTCGCCGATGACCGTCATGACCAGCGGCTCCCATGACCCGAAGTCTGGACCCTGCGGCTGGAAGATGCCGCACGCGAGGCTGCTGACGTATGTCGGCGAGGTATGGCCCAAGGCGTTCGTTCCCGGGATGAACACGTCTCCAATCGGCCCGGTCGTCGGGTCGTACAGCGGGGGCACGGCGACCTCAACGATCAGCGCCTTGTCCTGGGGGAACACGCCCTCGACATCGACCGAGACGACCTGGAGCTCAACCTCGCCCAGGGTGATGTTCGCACTGGCCAGCAGCGGTAGGCCGATGGTCGGCCGGGATTGTGGCTCGTCGAGATACAGGTTGACGTCGATTGTTAACTCATCTCGACTCGGCAGCGCCAGCAGCTCGATGCCGAACTCGATCCGACGCACGAGCACGTCCGAGGAAATGCCGAAATCCGAGAGCGTGTACGAGTGCCAGTAGCTCATGTCCAGCGAACCGGGCGGATCGCCGAGGTCGCCGCACACGAGTGAGCTGCCCGGTAACACGACGCCCGACCGCACGTGCGAGATCCGAACCTCATCGGCAAAGGCCGAAGAACTCGCACCCAACAGAATGATCGCCAGCACGCCACGCATCGATACACCCCCTGTCACGCGATTGCGAAGACTCACCCCGCACGCGACAGGGTTGTGCGAGTGGGCTCAGCAACCCAAGCCGAACGCTGTCTGGTAAGCCAGGAAGTCGAAGAGCGTGAACCGACCATCGCCATCCAGGTCGGCTCGGGGATCGCGACTGACGAACAAGGTCTGGAACGCCAGGAAGTCGAAGACCGTCAGTATGCCGTCGCCGTCGAGGTCGGTCGCGCAGAACGTCTCGCCCACGACCGTGAGCACGTAGTTGAACGTGCCCCACGACGGGTCCCAGGCGACCGGCTCGGGGAAGCCGCACGCGTCGCTGGCGAAGTAGACCGGCGCCGTCTCGCCGTCGCCGTTCGCACCGGGGACGAAGATGTTACCGGCGGAGCCACCGGCCAGGTCGCGCAGGCTCGGCACGCTGACCTCGACGATGAGCGAGGTCCCCGCGAAGGCCAGGCCATCGACATCGACGCTCACCACCTCGAGGGAGCGATCGCCCGTGCTGAGCACCACGGACCCGATCTGTGTCAGGCTGGTCTGCGGCACCGTGCCCTCGGGGGCGGTGTAGAGGTTCACCGTGATGTCGACGAACAGGAGCGTGGGCAAACGGAGTTGCTCGATGCCGAACTCGACGCTCCGCACGCTGAAGTCGCTGAGAACGCCCTCATCGCGAAGGTTGAAGGACCGCCAGTAGCTGCTGGCCTCGTCGATCGCGGCCGAGCCGAGGGCCGGGCAGAACTGCCCGAATCCGATGACCACATCGTCGGACACCGTCTGCGACAGACGAATCTCATCCTGGGCGAGAGAAGCACCCGAAACCAGGCCCAACGCCATTCCACACGCAACCGGCTTGATGTTCATATCGGAACCTCCTTATGTGGACAGGATACCAGAAATCCATCGATTTGTGCGACCCAGTTTCTCAACATCGTTCGCGGTCCAGAACGCCCCATACCCGTAAACTTCGGCGATCTTCCTTTCAAATCCCTTACAGGTAGGTGGAAGGCACGAACGACCGCCTGAACGGCTGCGTCGAGCCAAGACAGCCATGGCAAGGCAATGCTGGCCGAGATCATCGAGCGGCCGCTGGCATCGAGCCGGACGGTGCTACAGCTGGCCCTTGGCTCGTGGGTAGCTGCCCAGAACCGTGAGCCGGCGGCACCTGCCCTTGGCGTCCTCGACCGCGGCAGCGACCGCGTCGTCGTGAAGGTGGCCGGCCGCATCGACGAAGAACGTATACGTCCAATTCTCCCGGCCGCTCGGGCGCTTCTCGATGTGCGTCAGGTTCACGCCGTGGGTGCTAAAGACGGCAAGAACATCGGCGAGCGCACCGGGCTCGTCGCTGGTCTCGAAGAGCATGCTCGTCTTGTCCTGACCCGTGCGGCCTGTGCGCTCCTTGCTCAGGATGACGAAGCGCGTGATGTTGTTGGGCTGGTCCTGGATGGACTCGACGAGGACGCTCAATCCGTAGAGCTCGGCCGCGAGGGTGGTACCGATGGCGGCGGTGCCGGGGCGTGCGCCGATCGCGCGAGCCTGCTCGGTCTCTTCGGCCGCCTTGATCGCCGCCCGGCTCGATGACGCGGCCGGCAAGAGCTCGGCCTTGGGGTATCGCGCGGACAGCCAGTTCTGGCACTGTGCGAAGACCTCGGGCTTGCTGTAGATCCGCGTGATGTCCTCGGGTGGGCAGCCGGCCATGAGCGCGTGGCGGATAGTGACCTGGGCCTCGGCGTAGATCGAGACCTCGCCCGCGTTCTCGATGAACGCGTCGAGCGTCTCGACGATGCCGCCAGCGGTGCTGTTCTCGATCGGCGCGAGCCCGTAGTCGACGTGGCCCTTGATGACCTCGTCGAACACGGCGGCGATGCTGGTAACGGGCGCGAACTCGACGCTGGCGCCAAAGTGCGCGCGGGCGGCGAGGTGCGAGTAGCTGCCGGCGGGCCCGAGGTAGCCGATGCGGAGCGGGCGCTCGAGCGCGAACGAGCCGCTCATGAGCTGGCGGTAAATCGCCTCGATCGTCGTGTCGCTCAGCGGGCCCTCGTTACGAGCCTTGGCCTTATCCAGCACCTTGCGCTCACGGTCGGGCGCGTAGATGGGCGTGCCATCGGTCTGCTTGCGGCGGCCGACCTCGACGACCAGCTTCGCGCGCTCGTTCAGCACCGCGACCAGCTTCTCATCGGCGGTGTCGATAAGGCGACGCAGTTCTTCGAGCGTGCGAGGCTGGGCCGGTGGCTGTTCCATCAGTCCAATTATCGGGTGGAACGAGCCGTGGCGTGAGGGCGATTGTGGGATGCGGCCGATCGATCCCGGTGGTCGAGATGGCGCAACCGGGCGAGAACAGCCGACCATTCCAGGAACGGATGGGACGTCGCGGGCGGTTCGCAACGCGCGGGCGCAGTGGTGTTTGGCAGGACGCACGCATGGAATTGGTTCGATCCGAAGCCGCGCTGCCTCACCCACCAGGAAGCCGCGTCTTTCGCGCTTCTCGCCTCGTCATGGCCATTGCCGCGGTCACGCTCACCGGCGGCGGTGTCGCGTATGGCTGGTTCGTCTTCGCCGGAGCCCCGTGGCCGTTCTGGATCGGCTTCGCGATCTACGCGCTCATCGTGGTGCCGATCTATGTGGCCATGTGCATCCGCAGCCTCAGCCGCCACAACTGGCTGCTCCGGGTTTCGTCGGAAGGGCTCGCGGTGCGTTTCCATTCGTGGGCGCGTGGACGCGCGGCCGAGAGCATGCCGGAGGTCTTACTGCTGCGATGGGACGAGGTCGAACACGTTCAGCGCATCGACCAAGCAATGCGCGAGCAGACCGGCGATGGCGAACGCCGGTGGACGCAGAGGGAACTCGAGGTGGTTGTCGCGCCCGAACTGAGCGACGAGATCGGCGTGGCGTTGCTCGAAAGCCTCAACGATCCGCGTGATAAGACCCGGCGCATCCGCGGAGGCGTTCGGCACCACCCCGTGCGTTGGGTCGAAGATGGCGTGATACGCCTGACCATGCGAGGCAAGCACGACCTCGTGCGCCCAGGCCCTGCAGCGGCCGAGCGCGCGTTCGGCCAACACATCCGCGTCGAACCTCGGCTCGTGATCGATCACCGCCCGACCGAAGAAATGGATGAAGCCGAGTTCCGAGCCAAGCTGTTCGAACTTGTCGACAGCGGCCAGACAATCCAAGCGATCCGCCTTACACGCGAACGGCGTGGGTGCTCGCTGGCGAAAGCCAAGGCCGAGGTCGACGCTGCCGCCGCACGCTGAAGCTCGGTTACTGACTCCCCAAACAAAAACGCCCGGCACGATGGCCGAGCGTGGCATGGAAAAGCCTGATTCGTAAACCGGCTTAGCGCTTCGAGAACTGGAAGCGGCGGCGCGCACCGGGCTGGCCGGGCTTCTTACGTTCGACCTTTCGGGCGTCACGCGAGAGGAAGCCGGCGTCGCGGAGGGCGTCCTCCAGCGACGGATCGTAGTCGCGAAGGGCGCGAGCGATGCCCAGGCGAACGGCCTGGGCCTGGCCCATGTAGCCGCCACCGTTGCAGCGGACGAGGATGTCGAAGCGGCCCTTCGTGCCGGTAACCTCGAGGGGCGAGAAGACGTCGGCGCGATCTCGGTCCTCGGTGAAGTACTCGCTCACAGCCTTGAGCTTCTTGCGGGTGCACTGGATCTGCACGTCGCCCTTGCCGTCCTCGGCGGCGGGCTTCATGCGGACGCGGGCCACGGCGCTCTTGCGGCGGCCGGTGCCCCACCACCAGCCGTGGCGATCGGGCGGAACGGCCTCACGAACGCGGCGGGTTGTGGGCTCGCCGGCCTCGTCGGCGGCGACGGCCTCAGCGAGTGCGCTGCCACCGAGGAGGGAAGCGCCGGAGGTCGCGCCGGTTGTGGCGCCCGTATCTTGACGATCGTCTGCGATCTGGTCGGTCATGAGAGCTTCATCTCCACGGGCTGCTGGGCGTGATGCGGGTGGTTGGCGTCGTCGTAGACCTTGAGCTTCTTGAGCATCACGCGGCCGAGCCTGTTCTTGGGGAGCATGCGGCGAACGGCGTCCTCGATGAGCGCCTCGGGCTTGCGCTCACGCAGCGAGCCGAAGGTCTCGACCTTGAGGCCGCCGGGATAGCCCGTGTAGCGGGTGCGGACGCTCTGCGTGTCCTTGCGGCCGGTGAGCTTCACCTGCTTCGCGTTGGTCACGATGACGTAGTCGCCCGTGTCCACGTGGGGGGTGTACTCGGGGCGATGCTTGCCCATGAGCACCTGGGCGATCTCCGTGGCCATCCGGCCGAGCACCTGGTCCGTGGCGTCTACCACGTGCCAGTTCTGCTCGACCTCACCGGCCTTGGCCATGTAGGTTTGCCGACGCATGACGTTCTCCTGCGGCCGGCGATGCGAAGGCATAAAACCACACGCCGCCGGGGCACTTCTAAGTACGCCGCCTACCGGGCGGGGCGGGCTGCAAGGCTGGAGGGCCCGGCAGCAGGATTGACCATTCGGTCTGTCGAGGGGCCACGGCCACCAGCCGGCACCGCTCGACGCGAGGAGAAGAGTAGACCCAGGCTCGGTTCCGTCAAGCCTGGAGGACCTTCAGAGGCCCCGGCAGGCAAGGGTGCCCCCGTCTCGGTGGCCTTCTTGGGCCCCTTGGCCGATGATTGGGCGATGGATCAGCCTCCCAACGGACCAGCACCCGCCCCACCGCCCGCAGATCCCGGGGCGACCCAGCGGCCTCAACGGACAGCATCCTTGGTGGCGGCGGAGCCCGATCCGGGCTCTCGGCGAGCCGCCCGGCTGGCATGGCTGGCGTTCGCGGTGATGCTGCCCATCGTCGTCATCTTCCAGCAGATGAGCGCCCACTCCTCGACCACCGAACCCGAGACAGCGGCGATAACGGCTCCGCAGGGCGACGAGGTCGAGGTCGCCGCCCGGCTGGGGGCGCGGGCCGCCTTCTCGCTCGGCCAGGGCGGCGGCACCTTCCAGTCCAGCGTCGACGAGTCGGCCGGGGGATCAGCGCTGCAGGAGTTCCGTGCCGCCATCAGTGCGGGCGAGTTGGTCTCGCACGCCAACGCCGCGCGACGACTGGGCGACGTCATCGCCGACCTGGAGAATGCCGAATCGACCGATGACACCGTTGCCGCCGATCAGCGTGCCCAGCTCTTGGCCGACGCGCGGTTGCTCGAGGACTATTACCGAGCGCTCGACGACGACCCCGACGCTGCCGAGCGACTCGGTGATGACGCGCTCAACGGCCTCGTCGAACGCCACGGCTTCTTCGGCGAACTCGTGCGCATCGCCCCGCTGCCGCAGGACCACGAGCTGCGGACCCAGGTGCTCGACGGTGCGCTCATCCCGCTGTTCATCATGCTCATCGTGCTGGTTGTCATGGGTCTGGCGATACTCGCGGGCCTGGGCCTGGGGATCACGGCGCTCGTGATGGTCGCCTCGGGAAGCATCCGCATGGCGATGCCGAGGCCCAAGCCGGGTGGGAGCGTGTACCTCGAGTCGGCGGTGCTATTCGTGGCGTGCTTCGCGTTCTTACAGATCGCGCAGCACCTTGCAGCACTCTTGGGCGAACAGGCGCTGGCGATCGCCGGCCTGCTCTCGCTGCCGGCCCAGTGGCTCTTGCTGCTGGTGCCCCTGTGGCCGCTGCTCCGCGGCGTCACGTGGTCGCGTCTGCGCGACGACCTGGGCCTCCGCAATCCGAAGGGGGTCTTCGTCGAGATCTTGGCAGGCATCGCGGGCTATCTTGCGCTCTTGCCGCTGCTGATCGCCGGCGTGGCGCTCATGCTCGTCCTGCTCTTCGTGCAACAGCTGATCTTCCCCAGCGATCCGGACGCCGCCGGGCCGACCAACCCGATCCTCGAGATGATCAAGGGGCTCGACCCGGTCATGCTCGTGCTGCTGTTCACACTGGCGACGATCTGGGCCCCGCTGTGCGAGGAGCTGATCTTCCGCGGCGCGCTGTTCCGCCACATGCGCGCGCGGCTCGCCCTGCCATTGGCGGCGTTGCTCAGCGCGATGGTCTTCGGCATGATGCACGGCTACGCCGCGTTGCAGCTCATCCCTGTCACAATCCTGGGCTTCAACTTCGCGCTGCTGCGTGCTTGGCGAGGCTCGCTCATCGGCCCGATCGTCGCGCACGCCCTGAACAACGCCGTCGTGCTGACACTGCTCTTCGCGCTCGCGTTCGTGCTCTACGGCTGACCCCAGGCAATGAACGTTAGACGAGCACGTCGACGACGCCCGTGAGCCCGAGCAGGATGCTGACCATGCCGTTGAGCGTAAAGAACGCCATCGGGATGCCCGCCGCTCCACGTCGAGCCAGGACGACGTGCTCGTAGACAAGCAGGCCGATGGCCGCGAGCACGCCGACGCCGAAGACAACACCGAACGCCGGCGTGGTCAGTAACACGCCAATGAGGCACGAGACGGCGGCAACATGCATCACCCTGCTCAGCACATTCGCCCGCTTCCAGCCGAAGCGTGCCGGGATGCTGCGGAGCCCGGCCTCGCGATCAAAATCGAGGTCTTGCAACGCGTAGATCGCGTCGAAGCCTGCCACCCAGAGCAGCACCATGCCCGCCAGCAGCCATAGCGCAGGCTCGGCCATCGTGCCGATGCCACCCACGGCGATCGCCGCCGCAAGCGGGCTGGCCGCCAGCGCCCCGCCAAGGAACACGTGGCACAACCACGTGAATCGCTTGGTGAACGAGTAGAACGCGATCCACGCGAGCACGGGCACGCCGAGCGCCACAGGCCACCAGTTGCCGAAGAACACGCCGAAGAGCGCGCACGCAGCGAGGAAGAGCCCCGCGCACGCCATCAATGCCAGCCACCCCGACCGCGGCGACAGCTCTCCGGACGCGAACACGCGTCCTTTGGTTCGCGGGTTGGCGGCATCGATCTTGCGATCCGCCAATCGGTTGACCACCATCGCCCACGTCCGAGCGGCCACCATGCACACCAGCACGAGCGCGAGCAGCCCGGCCATACCCGCCCAGTCGATCCCGCCAGACTCGACACGCGGCGCAACCATGAACGCCGCGAGCACCGCAAACGGCAACGCGAAGACAGAGTGGGCGAGCTTGATGTCCCGGGCGATCAGCAGCAGCGAGCCAAGGGCCGGAGTCCGGCTGGGCGTGGCGAGCTGGGCGTGGTCTTCCATTGGCTCAGTTTAGGACGACCACCATGAAAAAACGCCCGATCGGAACGGTGCCGATCGGGCGTGATGTGCCATGGTTGGGCCTGCTGGCCCGGCCGGGCGCGATCAGTCGCAGCCCGCGCCGAACTGGTTCTGGAACTCGAGGAAGTCGAACACGTTCAAGAGTGTATCGTTGTTGAAGTCGGCCTCGGGGCTACCCATGTCAAACGCGGTCTGGAAGGCCAAGAAGTCGAAGAGGTTCACAGCGCCATCCTGGTTGAGATCCGCTCGGCAGAACTCATTGATGGTGACGCTGTCGATGTAGAACGCGTCGCCGCTGTCCAAGCCGTCCGCCGAGATCCGCAAGCGGAACTCATCGCCCACCGCGAACAACGGCAGCTTGAACTCGTTGAAGATGTACTGTGTCTGTGTCGTGCCGGTCGACTCGATCGTGCCCAGCAGCTCATAGTCGCCCGAGAAGGACTCGAAGTACTCGACGCGGAGCGACTTGCCCGCTTCGACGAAGCGGTGCTGCGACCAGATGCCGACGAACGTCGACGGCGTAGCCGGGACGTCGAATCTTGTGGTGGTCATGACGCCATCGGGCTGGAAGATCGTGGCGTTGGGCGGACTGATGGGATTGATGGTCGAACTCGTGATGCGAACGCCATTGGTCTGCGTCCACAGGTTCGGGTCGTACTCGGTCGAGGCGTCGAAGGTGTCCTCGAACGGGAGCGGCTGGGGATCGGGCTCGGGGAACGACTCACCGATGCAGGGAGCCGCGTCGAGGTACGAGCGGATCCGCGAGATCGAGGACGCACCGAAGCGGCTGATGTCGCCAGCGCAGCCACCGATGCCGGCGCACATGATGCGACAGTCGCCACCCGAACAGTGCGGGGCGTTGTTGTTGTGGCCGAGCTCGTGGGCGTGCACGGCGATGCGGGCGCTCGCACCGAGGCTGACGTACTGGTTGACGTTGTAGCCGCGGTTCGAGGTGCACGTGCCGGGCAGCCAGGCGACGCCCAGCGTACCGCCGGCGAAGTTCCGACCGCTGATGAGCGAGGCGGTGTCGCGACGGACGCCGGTCTGCTGCGCGTTCCAGTGGTTGGTCATCTGCTGGAGCAGGCCACCACCGTCGGAAGTCGTGTACGGATCGGCCGAGGTCGAACGAACGATGATCGTGGTGATCTCGATCTCGGTGTCAACGTCGCGCTCATAGATGTTGGACACCGCGTTGACCTGGGCCTCGACGGCCGCGATCACGGAGGCCTCACTCGAACCGCGGAGCTGGAAGAACTCAAAGTCGGTATCGATGGCGAGCTCGAGCAAGAGCGTCATATCGGTGCCGGGCGCCTGCGGGTTCTCGTCGAGGCCGAGGCCGGCCAGCGGGTCATCGGCCGTGCCGCAGAAGCCGCCAAGGGCCGAGATGTCGTCGGCCTCACGGTGCACGACGTGCAGGCTCTCGTCGGCACCCTCGAGACGCTCGGTCAGCGGCTGGACGAACCAGGTGTTGCCCTCGTCGCCGCCGAAGTCGACGAACGCCTTGAGCGAACCGTCAAAGTACGAGCCCACGACGGTGCTGCCGTCCATGCCCTCGATGACACCGCGGTACGTGGTCGGAGCCGGCGGTACCCAACGCTCGAGCTCGCCGCCCTCACGCTGCACGAGGACCTGGAAGTCCGCGGCGCGCAGGCTGTGCGGCTGCATCGTCAGCGTGACGACCTGCTCACCGAGCATGACTTCGGTAGTCAGCTCCGCCCCGGGCTGCCCGCCCTCGAACGTGAGCCGCTCGATGCTGTATTCGATGAGATCATCGAACACGAGGGGCGACTGGACCGAGGGGCCC
>ERZ1740058.24-NODE-24-length-116737-cov-6.983768_pt1 | contig 116737 bp, 99 predicted proteins | sample MGYA00581745_ERZ1740058 | MGnify/ENA primary metagenome ERZ1740058 (study PRJEB43018, sample SAMN04849742) | marine metagenome | isolation source: floating plastic debris | place: Pacific Ocean | collected 2008-08-30 | study: EMG produced TPA metagenomics assembly...
TCTAAATCACCTTCCATACCACCTACATATACAGCAATATAACCAGCAAATACATAGTCAGCATACATAGTCTGAAACTCAGGAATAGACCAATCATCACCATCAGTCTTAAATATAGTCTTCAATGTATCTACAAATCTAATCTCATTACCCACATAAGCAGTAACGATACTATCCTTAATAACCAAATACTTGGCTCCTTTTACCGATGAATCTTCTTCAAAGCCGAGAGAGCTAGACTCTCTGTAGAGGATATGTTTACCCTCTATTTCTTCAAAAAACTTTTCCTTTGGCGTCTTTTCTACAGAAGATTCAGTTTGCCTTGAAGTACCTTTTTGCTTTTGTTCATTTCCTTCCTGCTGAGACTGACAACTCACACATAAAAAATAAACCAATAAGATACATAACTTACTCGATCGGCTCGTTCGCATCTCTTTTTCGGGTTTGGTTGAATAGCACTTGGTCAATGCTCTTTTTAGCAGCCTCCATCTTCGATCGGTGGGCAGGAGTAGGCTTACTCGTGTACAGGGCTTTACTTTTCAGATACTTGTTATACTTGTATTCATTACGTGTAATCGCTTTGTACCGTGCCTGCGTTGCAGCAGGTAACTTCTTATAGTCATCAGTGGCACGCTCCAAGCTTCCCCACCAAGCCATTGCCTGATACCAGTCTTCTGAATGTTCAGTTTTGTTCAGTTCATCAAATTGCTGCATCCCCTCTACCAATGTGGGCACATAAGCCTCTGCCATTAGCTCATGATCACCCTCATAAAATGAGGGTGGTTCGAGATTGAGATTTTTAAATATTTTTATAATATTTTGAACACTGTCCTGTTTTATGTGATGCTTCCGAAGATTTGGATAATTCTCTATTCCTTCGTTATCTTCTGCTAATCGAAAGACCTGATGGAGGCTTTCGTGGGTAAGTATTTTAGTAATGAAGGTAGGATCGGCTGTCAGGTGACTTCCCTCTATAAAATGGTCTTGGGAGACTTGCACCCAACGGCCTGTTTTTCCTTCGATAGTATGTACGCCTTTGGGTGCTCTGGCGAATGCACTACCTAATGATGGAAACGGCGGCACTAAAGCAGGATTGGCAGATGACTCAAAAATGAGGTTGTCTTGCCCTGCTAAAAAACGCTTATTGATGTCTTGGAATACTTCCGTTTGTTTCATCAGATCAAACATCTTTTTGAAATCTTTATGCCCTGCCAAGTACCAACTGAGCAGTACCCCTCGATCGTCATTAGTGGGGCTTTCTTGCTGCTGTTCGCTTGTCTGATGGGCTTCATCTCCCTGCTCTTCGGCTTGCTTTCTTAATTCTTTCTCAGCTTCTTCTACCTTCTCTCTGTATTTATGTCGCCAAGGTTGAATGTGTTCTTCCTCTTCTTCGTTGTCATAAGTACTTTTATGAGTGTTGCCGTGAGTATACATAACTTAATTTTTTGGAATAGATTCTTAGTATGAAGATAGAAACTTTCTTGCAAAAAGGTGATAGATTCACCACGGAACTTGCTAAAAAATATATTTTTGTTTATTTATGCAAGTACGCTTAACTAACAATTCTTTATGGGTGTTTTCAGAAATGACTTACATTGGCTTGGGGAGGTCTTCCGCAGATGTATCAACCACTGTCTTAGTAATCAGCATTTTTATACGGAAGTTGAAAAAAATGAGCCCAAATTTAATCATAGAGAGTTAGCAGCCTTCTCGTTTCCAGCCTCACTTACCTTTCCACAGATAGTAGAGGAAACCTATGAGCAACTAGTGCAAAAGTACCAATGGCAAACGTATGCGCCTGAAAAGATGGTATTTCTTCTGAGTGTAGTTCCCTATGCCTTACCCTCTTTTCTAACAGAAATCGCCGAGAGTAATGAGTTAATTTTTCAATTAGGTCTTAAAAAAGGAAAGGCTAGCAGCTACCTCCCTACAGGCACAACAGCCCTTCAGGTACTTACCAAATCCTTCATTTGTTCTCTGCCCGAAGTTTACAAGCTCTTTCACGACGACCACCCTCTTATTAAAGATGAGCTTGTTATCTTGGAGAAGATGCCCGAAGAGGAGCCTTTTTTAAATGGTACCCTGACACTCTCCAGAGAATATTTGCATTTACTCAATACGGGCGAGCGCTATCGTCCTGCCTTGAACAAGGAGTTTCCCGCGGAGCGCCTTACTACCGAGCAAAGCTGGGACGATTATATTCTCCCTACCAAAACTTGGGTAAAGGTAGAAGAGCTACTCGACTGGGTATCCTACTATGCGCAACTACGTAGCACCAAAGGCTTTACAACGGGCGCCAAAGGCTACAAGTGCTTGCTTACAGGCCCTTCGGGTACAGGTAAAACAATGTTGGGTCGCTTATTGGCGCAAAAAACAGAACGGCAAGTATGGCGTTTAGATATTAGTAGGTTAGTAAGTAAATTTGTAGGAGAAACGACCAAAAATATACGAAAAGTATTCGACATTGCTCAGCACTACGATTACATCCTTTTTTGTGATGAAGGCGAAGGGCTTTTCTCAAATCGAACGCGTGATGCAGGTACTGCGCAAGATACCTACGTGAATCAAGAAGTAGGCTATTTGTTACAATCTATTGAAGAGTATCCGGGCATTATCTTGGTGGCTACTAACAACATCAGCAATATGGACAATGCCTTTATGCGGCGCTTCAATACCCGCATTACCTTTGAGTACCCTGATGAACAGTGCCTGATTCAACTGTGGGAAAAAGCTTTTGCCCCTTTCCAACTAGATACCGATGTAGACGTTCGTTACATTGCACAAGAACACCATCGACACCAAGTAACTGGTGCAAAGATCGCATTGGTAAAGGATTTACTAGGTATTCGGGCGCTCAAACGTGACGATTGGCGCGTATCAAGGGAAGAGTTGGAGTTTGCGCTCAAACAAAAGCAAGTACGTGTTCCTGACTTTGAGGCTTACCTGAAAAGAAAGGCAGAAAGCCAAGCACTTTTTGGAGAGGAATAGTCTATGTTTTTTCAATCACTTCTATAAGTTGCTTGCGTAAGTCTGTTTTTACCACTCTCTTTAAACGCTTGCACTGCGTACAGGGAATGTCTGCTCTTGTAGGTTGCTCTCCTAGTACCATTTGCTTCGCATACAGATATTTCTCGCTTTGAAGCAAGGAAGACAATCCTTCTTCAAATACATTTCCAAAGTCACCAAAATGATTGACACAACAGCCTAGTAGTTTACCATCCCAGTTAACCTGCGGGGCCGTCCAGAGTTGTAAACAGGCAGGCGAATAAAGTTGCTTTTTTTCTTTTTCGTATTCGTCTATGTAAGCGGCTGACAAGCCCGTTTCTTTTTTGACAAAAGCAGCGTTTTTAATAGGGAACTTTTTAGGCGAGTAGTTCAGCTTGGCTTTAAAGCCCATGTTTAACTTCTTCGCCATTTGCTTGGCCAAAGGAAGCTCATGTTCGTTGTGTCCAAAAATGATGAACTGCCATTTAAGCTTTGGGTAGCGGCTCTTATATTGTTGCTTATACGCATTGATTTTTTTGATGTTGGCGATTACCTGATTGAAGTCTCCCCCTACCCTGTATTGTTGATAAGTCGCTTGGCTTGCACCATCAATGGAAACTTTTAGCTTAAAGAATTGGTATTTGACAAGCCCTTCTAGCACTTCCTCTTTTACGTCGTTCAGGTTTACCCCATTGATGGCACTAAGGCGAATATTGTGCTCATGAGCATATGCCATTATTTTTAGTAGAGCAGGATTGAGAAAGAGTTCTCCGTAGTTGGAAAGTTCTATGTGCTTGATTGAGGGATTTTGTTCGATGAGCCTTTTAAAGTTTTCAAAAGAAAGATGCCCCCAACCCACCACTGAGTGCTTTCTGTGGTAGTGTGTACCCGTAAGGCAAAGCGGGCACTTTAACTGACATTTGCTGGAGGCTTCTACACGAATCTGGTTTCCTACCAAGTGTATATGGGCCAAGGTCTTGTATTTACGTCGCTGCCAGTATTTTTTGAGGATTTTCCAGAGACGCATCATTTCTATTTTAAAGCTGCCAAGTATTCAAATGAGAGAGCGCTTCGTAAGACGTCATATCGAACTTACAAGGAACAATCGATACGTAATTGTTGTCTAGCGCCTCCACATCGGTATCTTTTCCGTCATCTTCATTGATAAAGTCGCCCACTAGCCAATAGTAGCGGCGACCGTAAGGGTCTTTTCGCTCGTCAAAATTTTCTTGCCAACGTGCCTTTGCTTGTCTACAAATTTTTGTACCTTTAATATCACCTTGTGTAATAGGTGGAAAATTCACATTGAGCGCAACGTTCGCAGGAATTCCCTTCTCTAGGGCCTGCTCAGTAATCTTCTTTACCCAGGCGGTAATATGGGAGAAGTCAGCGTCGGCTGCATAGTCGCAGAGTGAGAAACCAATGGCGGGTAGTCCCTCAATGGCTGCTTCAATAGCTGCCGACATCGTACCTGAGTATAATACACTTACTGAAGAGTTACTCCCATGGTTGATACCACTTACCACTAGATCAGGCTTGCGATCTTTCAGTACTTGATGCTTGGCCAACTTCACACAATCAGCGGGGGTACCAGAGCACTCGTAGGCGAGAATTTCATTGAAGATGCTAGAGCGATCTAAGCGAAGGGTATTGCCTACCGTAATTGCGTGCCCCATACCAGACTGTGGGCTATCTGGTGCTACTACTACCACTTCCCCGATCTCTTTCATTACGCTTACGAGCGTAGAAATACCCTTGGAAGTAATGCCGTCATCGTTGGAAACGAGTATAAGCGGTTTGGTCATGAACGTACTGTTTCAAATGGATGTGTATACAAACAAAGCTATAAAAACTTTTGCAATATGGAAGGAGAAATACAGAACTCTTTCTGTTGCTCAACTTCTTATAAAAGTTTTGTTTCTTAGTACCCTATATTTTCTTAAAAACGACGATGGCATTATGTCCCCCAAAGCCAAAGGTATTGCTTAGCGCTACATTCACTTCTTGTTGTAGGGTTTCCTGCGTAACGATATGAAACCCTTCAGGCACCGCTGGATCCAATGTGTTGGTGTTGATAGTAGGCGGTATCGCACCTTCTTTGATAGACATTACCGACAAGATACCCTCTATTGCTCCTGCACCTCCTAGTAAATGGCCTGTCATAGACTTCGAAGCACTTATTTTTAGACGGGAAGTATCTTCTCCAAATATTTTATGTATGGCCTGTAATTCGCTTATGTCGCCAATAGGAGTCGAGGTAGCATGGGCGTTGAGGTAGTCTACTTGCGTTGGGGCTATCTGGGCTTCTTGCAACGCCCATTCCATCGCTTTGGCTGCGCCAATTCCTTCAGGATGCGTAGCGGTCATGTGGTAAGCATCGGCTGTCATAGCAGCGCCGACTATTTCTGCATAAATATTCGCGCCTCGTTGTTTGGCATGTTCGTATTCTTCTAAGATAAGCGCACCAGCCCCTTCTCCCATCACAAAACCATCCCTGGCTACATCGAAAGGTCGCGAAGCGGTGGCAGGCGATTCGTTCAGGGTAGACATCGCTTTTAGAGAGTTGAAACCTCCCATAGAGGCTTCCGAAATCGGTGACTCTGAGCCACCTGCCACAAATACCTTTGCTTTACCCAAGCGAATGTAATTGAAAGCATCCATTAGCGCCGTAGTGGAAGTGGCACAAGCAGATACAGTGGTATAGTTAATTCCCATCAGTCCCCATTTCATAGAGATCATACCAGAAGCCATATTGGTAATGAGGCGAGGTACAAAGAAGGGACTAAAACGGGGAATATGGTCGTTGGCTACGTAGTTCTTTACTTCTTCTTCAAAGGTAATCATGCCACCCTGCCCCGATCCCCAGATGACTCCTATGTCGAAGGGATCAATCTTTTCTAAATCTAGCCCTGCATCTTCGAGCGCCTCGCTTGCTACATAAAGGGCATACTGTGTAAACAAGTCGCTTCGTTTGATCTCATTGCGAGAGAGGCGTGTATCTGGCTGAAAGCCTTTTACCTCACACGCAAACTGTGTTTTAAAGTTAGTGGGATCAAACTTAGTGATCTTCGCAGCGCCACTCTTACCCGCTACTGCATTTTCCCAAAATTCTTTTAGGGTGTTGCCAATGGGTGTCAACGCTCCTAAGCCTGTAACAACTACTCTTCGATTACTCATAGCATTGATTTAAAATTTTTGTAAAGATAAGAGATTTTATACCAAATCAAATTACGCTAATGCTGGTAAAATTAGTGGTTCTCTTCTGTAGAAACCCCTACCTGATGGATGTCGCTCCAGTAGTTAGGATAAGACTTTACGACTACTTCTGGAGCTAGTATGGTGATGGTTTGTTGGGTAGCCAAAGGAGCAAAAGCCATTGCCATGCGGTGGTCTTCATAGGTTTCTACCGTAGGTTCTTCATGCGCAGTAGCTATCTTTTCTAAGTACCAATGGGTAGGCGTTTGTTGTGCTTCTTCCCTAATGGTATAGCCAAACTTGGCGAGCTCTTGTTGAAGCGCTTTGATACGATCTGTCTCTTTGATACGCAGGCTTTCTAGTCCTGTCATTTCTAGAGCAATGTCTTTAGCTGCACAGCAGACCGCCACTGTTTGGGCGAGGTCTGGACAATGCGTAAAGTCAACTTGAATATTCGTTTGATGAGGGATTTTGCTCAACTGTACTCCGTTTTCCGTAAAAATCGTTTTTACACCTAGCTTTTCTCCAATATCAACAATGGCTTTGTCACCCTGTAAGGAATTTTCCCTCAATCCAAGCAAAGTAATGGTTCCTTCCTCGGCGAGGGCTACCCAACTGTACCAGTAGCTTGCTCCTGACCAATCGGCCTCGATAGCATAAGTAGCCGCACGATAAGGTTGAGGAGCGATCTCTATGATATTGTCTTCCCAAGTGTAATTAATGCCAAAATAGCGCAAGAGCGTAAGCGTCATTTGTATATAAGGGCGTGAGGTAACCTTTCCTAGCAAAGTAACGGTAAGTCCATCAGGTAGAAAAGGGGCAATCAGGAGTAGTGCAGAAACATACTGACTACTCACATTTCCTTGTAGGCTTACTTGCTTTTCTTTTTGTTGGAAATCTACGATTTTGATTGGTGGGAAGCCTACCTCCTGCTGGTATTGAATGTTGGCGCCTAGTTGAGTCAAGGCTTCCACTAATATACCAATGGGGCGCTGTTGCATACGGGGCGTTCCCGTAAGGATTACCTGGCGATTCGTAGCGGTACAAAAAGCAGTGAGAAAGCGCATGGTAGTACCTGCATCTAAAACGTCTAGCACCTCATCGTTGCTGAGTAGCAAGCGTTGCAGGGTTTGGGTATCACGTGCTTCGGAGATATTTTGTAACAAAATATTCGCAGGCATTGCTTGCAAGCGGGCAAGCGCTTGGATGATCAAGGCACGGTTACTTTCACTCTTAGAAGTAGGTAAAAGGACTTCGCCCTGAAGCGAATTTACTTTATGTAGTTGAATTGATTTCATAGGATTACTATATAGAAGTCGTCTAAGATTTACCTTTAAACTATCAATGGATAGTTACAACACCTAATTTTACAAATTTTCCTAATAATAGTGATGGCTATTTCCTCAAAAACTTATTGTACCCACCTTTAAAGTTGAAAATTTCCGACATTAAACTGAAATATTAGGCCACTTCAATCGTATATTTCGTTTTCAACAAAAATTTTGTGTACAGCTTCTGTACCTCGCAAAAGGGATCCTCTATGGCACTCACCATCCGAAAAACGGTATTTGACGACATTCACGAAATTATGCAGTGGGTTAATGAGCCTGAAGTATTGGCTACTTTTGCCAACTTCAAAACTATCAGCTTCGAAGAGGAAGCAGCTTTCTTGCTACAACTACTAAAGAGTAAAACAGATTTTACGTTCACCTTACTTTACGATAACCAGTATGCAGGTCAGGTAAGTCTGAATAAAATTTACTGGGCTGCCCGAAATGGTCGTATGGCACTTTTCTTAAAAAAAGAATTCAGAGGGAAAGGTTTGGGGGAAAAGGCAATTGCATTACTTTTGCAAAAAGCTTTTGAAGAGGTAGCGCTGCATAAAGTATGGCTAATGGTACGGGAAGACAATTGGAAAGCACGTAAGTTGTACGAGCGTGTAGGGTTTGTACCAGAAGCTACTTTAATAGATGAGTACGTTCATCCACAAACACAGCAGTTTATCAATATGATTCGGATGTATCAATTGCGTCCTGATTATACTTCAAGTGTTTCATCATTTCCACTTTGATTATCTATGCGTTTCTTCCTTTTTTTTCTTTTCCTGCTTCCAGTCTTATCAGGCTCAGCACAAATTTTGAACATCGAGAAAGTACGGCTCAATCCAGACAGTACACGTTATTTAGCTGGGAATCTATCCGCCAATTTTAGTCTTTCCAATCGTACAGCGGCGGCCAATGAACCGATTGAGTTTTTGGGTGTCAATACGCGCTTCAATCTAGCGTATGTAGCGAACAAGCATCTTTTTCTGCTGCTCAATCGCTACGATTATCTTAGAATCAACGAAGCCCCTTTTAATAATTTTTTCTATGCGCATTTTAGGGTGAATTTCCTCCACCAAAACCGTCTTTCTCCTGAGGTATTCAGCCAGTACCAGTTTGACTTTTTAAGAGGACTAGACAACCGTCTTTTGGGGGGCGCGGGGGCGCGTTATGCACTGCTTAGTGAGCCGAAGGTTTCACTTGCTTATGGATTAGGGGCTATGTATGAACAGGAAGAATGGCGCTTGCCTGGTTCTGAAGATAGCTTACGGCGTACTACCAACTTCGCCAAAGCTTCTCAGTACATAAGCTTTGGCTACCAACTTAATGCTTCTACAAGCTTCGATTTGGTGTGCTACCACCAGTTTGGTTATGATCCAGATTTTAGTGTCGTTCGTCATCGTATTAATGGCGATGTACAACTCACCTTTACACTCATCAAAAACCTAAAATTCAATGTAAACTTTACAGCCGCTTATGAGACGGCTCCTGTTATACCCATTACTAAATTCATTTATAATATTTCTAATGGTGTTCAGTATAATTTTTGAGGATTGTTTTTTAGACAAAAAGCATCAGAAGCAAGACTTTAGACATCTGTATAATAAGTTATTTGATACTTCATTCACTCAATTACACATTCACCTAATCACTCATGAGACATGTCCAATAAGAATAAGAAAAAATCAGGCGTAGTCTACTCTACCGATCCAGACTTCTCCTACGAAACAAACGACGAAAGCGTTACTACGCTCCCGCCTGCGGAACAAGATTTACGTATACAGCTCGATAAGAAACAACGCGGTGGCAAAAAGGTAACCTTGGTGATAGGTTTTGTAGGGACAGAAGAAGACTTACAAGCACTAGGAAAAAAGCTCAAGAGCCAATGTGGCGTGGGAGGCACAGCCAAAAATGGAGAAATCCTGATACAGGGTGATTTTAGAGAGAGAGTACTTGAATTACTTCAGAAAGCGGGCTATCGTGCAAAGAAGTCAGGTGGATAGGGAGATAGACAACAGACGTAAGAGGCAAGAAACAAGAAAGACTAGCCTTGCTCCTGTTTATGCCTTATAGAACACTTTCATTACGTAGGCGTGTGGCACAGTAATCGAAGAAATAAGGATCAGAAAGGCAAATACGTAAGAAATGGGAATCCACTGGAGATAAATAAGCCCAAAGATTAGTAATACACCTACAATTGAAACCAATGATAATGGCAACAATAACTTGACGAAGTTTTGCAGAGAACGAACTATTTTCTGCGCTATTAGGTAGCGGTACTCGTCTTGTAGTACTTTGATAGAATGTAGTACAATAAAGTAGAGCGTAAAGCCGATAAGTAAAGGAAAGAGGAAAAAACTTACCTGCATCAAGAGAAAAAGTATCCCTTCCAACAGTATTTTCTCCCAGGGAAGATAGCGTTTAATGCCGAAAAATAATAGGGTAAGCAAAGTCAACGAAGCGGTAGCAATAAGTATCCACTGTGTGGCTAGTGTAAGCTGTATTTTGGCAGGTGTTGCTAAGCCATCTATCGTCAGGAGAAGTTGATAAGTCGCCTCTATATTAAAGTACACAAGCCCTGACAAGAGTGCTATACCCCAAACAATATAGAACATCGCAAGCCCAATAGGCTCTTTTTGAAAGTAATTGGTAAACTGTGATTGCCCAAAATGATAGGCCGACAATAGTAAGAAGCTCAGTAATGCCAAGCTAGGTAGCCATAGCCAGAAAAGCACATTCAAAGCAATGATAGCGAGATAAATTGTGTAAAACCGAAGCTTAGATATCTTGTGTTTAGAAAGATAAAGGATATTGTCAATAGCACCGTGGGGAATGCCTAGTATAAGTACAAAGAAGAGACAAACTTGCATTTCTTGGAAAGTAGAGAGAGAAACACCGCCTGCAAAAAGTGTCAGCAACAAATAAAAAATGACCAGAAATAAAAAAGTAATTTTCGACATACTACCCATTTTAGAAGTCTCTCTAATAGGGCAACCGTTTCAAGTAGGTTTTGTTTGCGTAGGAAAACCCAATTACTGATTTTTACTGCCAACAGCGCAATCTGGCGAGTACTCCCATAGCAGATTACCCGTGTTGTAGTCTAGCGCGCAAAACATATAGCAATGTTGTTTTCGAGGTGTTTCTATCCAATCGCTGTAGCCTATTACTACTTGGTTCTGGTATTTTTTACCTACAAAGCCGTTTCCAAAAGTATTTACGCCTTCTGTAATATGCTTGAGCACCTCTGCTTCAGGGTAGCTTTTTTCCCAGAGTACTTCGCCTTTTATATTCAAGCAGGTATAAAGGGCATCGTATTCCGAGTCACCTATCTTTTTGTAAGATTTGATAATGCAACGTTTCTTATCACCGTAAAGGAGGGTGGCTTCTAGAAAAGTCTTACCGTTCAGATCACTCAGTAAACTACCTTCGTTTCTAGGAATTACACGATACCTCTCACGAGTAACAAGCGCCCCGAACGAAGGTTGCTGGAGGGTCACAAGTGAAAACATCTTCTTTTTACCATCTTTTTCTATACGCCATACATATTGCTGTATACTTTCTGTTGGCTTTCTTCGGCTTGTGTTGTAGTCTTCTTCTGAAAGTAGCCGTTGCTTTTCTGGGAAATAGTAGAATATGTTTCCTTGTTCAGTGGTTATTTCAAACAATAGCCCTCCTGCATAACTATAGGTTTCTTCTACGATACCGATCCCCTCTTGTTGTAAAATCTTGAAGCGATCTTTCAGGGTGTTGTTGTCACCCTTTACTTTTCCTGTAAACCCATCTCTTTCTTCCAACTTCTTTTTTTCTCCATCTACCCAGAAGACAGCGTCACCAGCAACATACAACTGCCCCCACTTTACACTTTCTGTATAGCTTACTGTTTTCTGCAATAAATTAATGGTGGTTTTCTCTTCCTGCGTTGCTGGATCAAGAATTGTAATTCTGTAGTCGTATGTTCTATCGTTTGTACCACCGCCTTGCTGATCGTAGTCTACTATCCATACTACGGGGCCTTGACTACTTATTACAGAAGTAGACGCTGTAATACTACCGAATTTTTTTTCTTGCCCCAGCACATTAGTACCTGTACTAGAGGTGGAAGTCTTGGAGGGCATCATTAAGAAAAAGGTAACGATCCCTACTGTAAACATGAAAATAAAGAGTACTAGGCTGGTTACTACAGTTCTTTTATTCTTTGATACAGGCGTATTTGGCCTTAATACAGTTGTCTTTTCGGTTCTCTTTAGTTCGCTTATCAAGTAGTAGGCTTCCTTGTTTTTAGGATGTAGATCTACCAGCGTTTTCGCCAAGCGAAGCGCTTCCTCTTTATGAAATACCTTATTGGTAGTTTCCCATAAACCCTTGTGTGCCTTTACTAAACCTAAAAGGGTTGGCTCGTGCTGTGGGCTGAGCACCAGTGCCTGTTCGAAAGCATTTAAGGCGTCCGTCCAGTTATGATGTTTCAAGTACCCTTCCCCTTGTGCTAAGTAACGTTGCCAAGCGGCTAAGATATCCTCCTTGGCGATACCCATCTCACGGGCAATTTCGTCGAGGTCTTTGTTGGTGATAAAGTGATCTTTTTTCTGGCGTTGTATTTCTAGGGCTTTTTGGATATATCGTTGGAATTCTTCTTCGGAGATAGACATAATGTTAAGGAGGTTGATTAGTTGAATAATTGACCTATTTCAGTAACGTAAACCTTACTTAGGGAGTTTCTAAGCCTCAAACTAAACGCATATTTTAAAGTTGACCTATACCAGTATCTGCTTTCTCTTACGTCTGTAACTGTACGTCACGAGAGGTATTTTCTATGAGACGAAAGGACAAGATAAAGATAATGAAAAGCATCACTGCGCCAATCCAAAAAATGCGCGGACCAACCAATCCGAACAGTGTACCACCGAGGATAAGCCCGAAAATACTGGCCAAGCTCCCCATGCTATTGGCATAGCCTTGAATGGCACCCTGTTTTTCTGGGGTACCTGTACGTGACAGAATAGAGAGATAGCTGGGCCACATAAGTCCGTTCCCTACTGACATTAGGATATTGGCGCCATAGATGGCTGCGATACTTCCTATAGGGAGCAACGCAAAGTTAGCGCATATTAGTAAGCTCCCAATAATTACCAAATAGGCATCTTGTACTTTATCAGATAAGTAACTCAGTACAGGCCCTTGTACTAGTACCATAATCCCACTCGAAATGGCCAAGAAAAGACCCAATTGAGATGCAGACCATTCTAAATAACCAGAAGCATAGACAGGAAAGCCTGAATAAAAGAAACTAAAGCCTAAAAAGGTAAGAAAGTAAATGAGAAATAGTAAGGGAATTTGCGGTTGTTTTAAAATGGCTTTCCAGCCCGTTTCAGGGCAATCCTTCATTTTATAGCATTCTTTATGCTCTATCTGGAAAAGCTTCCCCAACTTAAAGCCTTTCAACTTAGAGGAGACTGCCATTTGGTTAGATTCAGGTAAGTATTTTTGAATAACGAAGATCGCTACTAGCGAGATGAATGCTGCTGCGATAATAGGAAGTAACTCTCCATAGACTGTAGCGCCTAATATACTGGCCAAGGTAGGCCCCAGAATAAAACCAAGACTCGTAGAAGAACTCATTTTACCAAAGTTTCCTTTCCTGTTAGCATCAGTCGATATGTCTGAGAGATAGGCATTGGCTACTGAGACATTACCACCCGTAATACCATCTAAGGCACGTGCTACAAACAAACAAACCAGCGGAATGGTAATGAGAAAAGTACCTGTGAGTGTGCTGTCTACCTTCGCCAGTAGGGTTTCTGGCAAGTAGAAGGCCACAATAAAAAGTACCCAAGCAATAAAAGTACCTACCTGACTGATAAATAAAACACGTTTTCGCCCAATTTCGTCAGACCAACGCCCTAGAAGCGGCGCGCCAATGAGCTGAAAAAAAGGATAAATAGAGCCGAGCAGCCCATAGATAAATTCATTACCGCCGAAATCTTTTACCAAAAAAACCAATATAGGAATGACAATACTATAGCCCAACATGCCAATAAAATTGACCAACAAAACGTGGAAAATCGCTACAGAGGTTTTAGAGGTAGACATCGTTCAGTAAAACTACATGATAAAAATGAATAAAAAAAGAGGCGTATCACTACACCTCTTTGATGGTCTATTAACGAGGAACGTCATCATTCTCACTGTAAGAGTCTGGCTCTGGCTTAGGAGGTGTCTTTAGTACCCGTATAAAAAAGTAAGTGGTAAGGCATACTACTGTAACCTGTACGGTAAGCATGGTAATAAGTGCTTCTGTTGTCATAACTAAATATTTTTAGTGTTTAAAGACGATTTTCCTTTTCACGTTTTAGGGTGGCCAACCATACGACTACACCAATAAAGATAAACAACGACATCAGCAGTAGGCGCGCCATATCTGTATAGAAGATGTTGTTGATCACATCCCCCTTGGCCAAAATAGTTTTTACGGCTATTGTATCGCCTTCTTTCACCTGAATCTCCATTTTCTTTTTAAATCGGTAGGTTTTCACCACTATCGATGAGTCGTATACTTCTTCTTGGGCAATGCCTGTCTCACCTGTATAGCGCTTGGCCTTGCCGTTGGGTAGTTTATAGAATGATTGGGTTTGTCCAATTTGCACCACATTTCTATTTTTACGCTCATTCTCACCTATCAATAATACTTCGCCTGCTACTTCTGACTCAAATCCCTCTGCAAAATAATCTCTATTAGCTACTAAGCCTTTGTTCTGTATTTTACCAATAATACTTCCTGCGTCAAGCTCCCAATCTCCTCCAAAAGCTTTTCCCCAGTCGTTATCTTTAGGGGTAAAAAGTGCCCCTAAAAATACAATTAAAATCAGCGTAGGGGTGACAAATTGAATAATGAACTTGAAGAAGCTAGGTACTTGAATATCTGCCCCTGCGTTGATTTCTCGCCATCCTTTTTTGATGCCAAATATCCAAGCAAAAATAATGGTTTCGGCTAAGGCAAATACTACTAAAGAGATAGTTCCTGCCCAGTAGTCGTATTCGTCGAAGAAGCCCTCATTGTAGAACATCACCGTTGGAATACCCATAATAAATACCAGCGCACCAAAAGACCATGCCGACTTATTCTGTGACCAGTTGAACTCATCTCGCATGAAGCCCATCCAAGGAGTACCCATGGCCAGCGAAGAAGTAATTCCCGCAAAAAAGAGTAATCCGAACCACATCAAGCCTGCAACAGCGCCTATTACATCTCCCCACTGGGTAAATAGATAAGGCATTGTTTGGAAAGCCATAGAGAAGCCTGCGTTTTCCTTCACCCAATCCAAACCAAGGTAGCCTACTGCAATAGGGATCACGATGGAGGCGCCTAGTACGATCTCTACAAATCCATTCATAAAGCCTGCTGTTACCGCATTGAGAGCAATATCATCGCGGTGCTTCACGTAAGAAGCATAGCATTGAATGGTGCCCATCCCTACAGAAAGGGTAAAGAAAATTTGTCCTGCTGCGGCCATCCATACTTTAGGATTACTGATGGAGTCGAACTGGGGTTCCCAGAGGAAGTTAAGCCCTAAGTAGGAGTTACAATCTGTACAAGTAGCTGACGCCCCTGTGTCGCCTAGGGTAAATCCTCGTATGGCTAATAATACACCAAAAAGAATAAGCATAGGCATGCCTATTTTAGCGACCCGTTCTACACCACCACTTAGCCCTTTCGATAAAATGTAGGTGTTGAGGGATAAACAAACGATATAGAAAAGTACGGCCTCTAGTGGAATACCTGTAGTAGAAACCCATACATCTACGTAGCTATTGAAAAAACTAGCGACCTCCCCTTGTGACTTCCCAATGAAAGTACCTTTCAGCGAATGGTATACGTAAGACATCGTCCAAGACTCGATATAGCAGTAATAGGCGGCTACCGCAATATTGGTAAAAATACCAAACACCCCGAAGTACTTCCAAAATCGTCGCTTCGTCATGTTATCTAAAATAAAAGGGGTTGAGTGGTTACCGCTCTTTCCGCCAAACCTTCCTGTAGCCCACTCGATCCAGAGTAATGGGATACCCATAAGTAAAAAGCAGATTATATAGGGAATAATGAACACACCACCGCCATTTTGCACTGCTTGTACTGGGAAACGTAAGAAATTGCCTAGGCCTACCGCATTACCTGCCATGGCTAAGATTAGTCCGACACGCGACCCCCAAGATTCGCTCTTAGGTTGGTTGGAATTTTCGCTCATAATTAATAATTAGGTGAGATACAGTTTCAAGGTTTTAACGAAAACGAGGTCGCAATATAAAGATCAAATAGTAGTTTCACAAAACAAATATTTCCTTTCGGATTACCACAGAAAATTTTGTTTGCTGTTTTACACAAAAAAATCTCCCGCACAGTGATACTTTACTGTATATTATTTCTGCTCAATTTATCATAAAAAACGAAAAAGGGGAATACCCCATAGTGGTATTCCCCTTCTGCTTTATAGGTACCAACAATACCTATTACGTGACGGTATAGTGAAAGCCTTTTTTCCCTAAGAATGGCTCCCAATCGGTATTAACTTGTCCTTGAAAATCCCTCAGAAACATAATAAAAGAAGGCTTAAAAGGCTTTCTTCTTAAAGGCATGTTGGCCTCTTCTGGCGTTAGGTCTCCTTTCTTAGAGTTACAAGACTTACAGGCTGCTACGAGGTTTTTCCACGTAGATTTTCCCCCTCTAGAACGTGGTTGTACGTGATCTAGGGTGAGGTCTTTGGTAGCACCACAATACTGACAAGTATACCGGTCTCGCTTAAAGATATTCTGCCTACTCATCATTACTCCTTTGTAAGGAATATGTACATAGTTGAACAGACGAATGACAGAAGGTCTTGGATAGGCGGCAGAGATCGTTCTCAATGCGCCTAAAGCAGATTCTGATACCATTTCGGCTTTGTCTAAAAACAGTAAGATAAACGCCTTCTCAACACTACATATAGTCAGTGCGCTATAGTCTTGGTTGAGGATGAGTACTCTACTACTACTCATAACTTTTACATTTAATTAAATAGAACATACCCTCTTTATCAGCGTTAACTGATGAGAATAGGTATGAGATGTTTCGTCCAAAATTCCTTTTGTATCTAAACGATCAATTCTTACACTCCCTCGTGCATGAATAATCTTTTGATCTTCTAAAATAATTCCTACGTGTACGATACGGCCATCTCGTTCAAAAAAAGCCAGATCGGTCGGTCGTGCTTTGCTCAAATCCTGTACCAATTCCCCTTGTGTGGCTTGTTGATGTGCATCACGGTATAACTGGCAACCTACTGTTCTAAATACTTGTTGTACAAAACCAGAACAATCTATTCCCCAAATAGAACGCCCACCCCACAAGTAGGGTGCCCCTAAGTATTGGTGCGCCTGCTCGATGATATGCTCTTTTGGGAGTATCTCGTGCGCAGCTTCACGTACGCAATGATAGGGCTCTTCGGCAATCATTCCTTGCTCAGTGGTAGTATCAAAGAAGGGCAGTAGACTGCCCTTTGTTATATGAAAATATTTTCCTTTAAACTGCAACGGTGTGCTTGGTTGGGTCACTTGCCAAGTATTCTGCTTTTGGTAATGCTGCCAATAGGGCTCTTCTACTGGAAAGGCTTGTAAAGCATCAATCCAACCCACATACTGGTCGTGGTTTGTTTGTATATGGAGCCACTTATGGTCTTGAGAACTATCTAAAATAGTGAAAGCTTCGCCAAACAGGAGTTGATTGGTCATCTCACTTTTGTCAGAAGGTTGTGCTCTCACAGGTAGTAAGCTGAGTGCACAAATGCCATATTGAGCATTGAATTGATTGAAGACGTATCTTTTTAAAGTTAAGAAACTTTGTATTATCTAGAGGTACTAGATAGTTATTTTTTCTTTAAAATCCAATTTTATATTTATCTTTTGATACAACCCCCAATGCTACATAATAGTACAGTCCTCCTGTAATTTACATACAAAAGGACTGTGCCGTTTACTATTTTTCTACTGGGTGTTGCTCACTAGACTTCCATTCGCTCATATTGCTCTTTACCTTCGCGCTTTGCTTCTCTGCTTTTGTACTCATCTAGTGCCTGATTTAACGCTTGGCTAACCTTCGTTACATACCTTTTATTACGGTCGATGATTACCTCTCTATCGAGCCTAGCAGTAGTTATTTTGAGAATATGCTTCGTTTGAATAAAGAGTGTACCAGCAATACCCATCAGTACAAGTATGGTACCCACAAAACCTGATAAGCCATTCAGGCTCATATGCCAAGTCTCTATGATATCATCTGAGGGAAACAACTGAATAAAACTCGCCATTAATAACATTACACCCAACAAACCTACAATGATTGCTGGTACTGGACTAGTAGTACGCTTGTATGTCTTAAAAGTGCGTATACTTCCTAAGCTATATTGGGTATCATCTACTTCAAAGTAGTCATCCGTAATACGGACACCTCTTCCATCATCGTAATCATAATCTACCACCTCTGCGGGCTCTCCTATTCTATTTATCCTCTTCAAAATATTATATCTATTTAAATGAATGATTGTTTTTACCTTTAATCTTTATGCTTACAGTAATGAAAGATTAGTACCAAAATATATAAAGAGCCTTTTAAGCTCTTTAGAAGGCTTTTTAAAGGTGAGCCATCCATCTAACTGTGTATATTTTTCTACACTTTGTAGATTTTTACTTTACCTATTGGTGATACAGTAAAGTGTAGCAATGGAAAGGCTACATGCTGCCGGACACAAAGAATGTAGGAAAAAATTGATATTTTAAGGTCACCTAACTCAAAACTACCTATAACGATGTCTATTTCAGAAGAAGAATACCGACGATACATTCAGAAAGTACTTGACATTCAAAAAAATAAAGATAATACATTTCTGACCGATGAAGACCTAGAAGCCATTGCTGAAGATTTGGGAATCTTAAAGCAAGATATTCTTGACGCACGGCAAAATTACTTGGCTAAAGGAAGGGGACACTTAAAGCACCATAATTGGGAACATGCGTTACAAGCCTTTGAAGAGGCTTTAATGCTTGGTCCCAATCACGAAGCATCTTTGCAAGGATGTGCCGAGGCACATTACCACCTGTGGGCAGCTACCCAAAAAAGAGAGCATAAGGAAGAAGCACTTGCTTTTGCAGAGAGCTGCCTTAATATCAATCCTGAGAACCAGCAAGCATTCTACTTGATTAGCCAAATGAAAAAGGGAAATCAAGAAACCTTGCCAACCAATCTTGTAAAACAAAAAGAGGCAACACCAGCCCGTTTTCCTAGAAGATTTATTTCCTTTCTCTTTGTACCAGCGGTTATTGCGCTGATTGTCGCAATCGAAATTTTTTCTACAGATGAAAGCACTCCTGAGAGGGCTGTTGAGCAAGCAGAAGAAATAGTGGTAAAAAATGACAGAATGATAGAAGAATCTTTTATCGCATCCAACACACAAGGTCCTGTAATATGGGTCATCCGTTATACAAAGGAAGGTATTAAAGAAGATAACCGAACAAAAGAGTTTATTTATCACTATTACGCCTCCCTGATAGACCCTGCTACGCTACAAGAACGAAAAAAGGTACCCCTTTTGAAAACTACTGAGCCTGCTAATCCTAGCCAATACGTAGACATAGGTAGATTTTACGTATTTGACAATGCCGTGTACCACCACGACAAGGTTAATAACCAACTTGTGATCAGAGATAGCTACACAGGAGTGGTGAAAGGTGATTTACGTACACTTGCCCTACAATATCCTGTTTTGAACGAAGGAGTCAGCTTGATAGCACGAGAACGTGACAACGGTTTTGAGCTGACAACCAAAAAGGGAAATACATTTTTTTATTATCCAGCAAGTGCCTTACTTCTATCAAAAGAAGAACAAAACGCCTTTCGTCGAGACCAGAAAAATCAACAGGGGTGGGTAACAAGCTACGTTTGGACACAAGAACAACAAGAAAAGAAGTTCTTTTTTACTTTATTAAAAACGAAGCAACCTCCCTTCTACTCTTCAAACCGCCCCTTGCGGACGTCGCTACCTAATGCTGAGCCAATCAGTAAATTAGGTGACCGAATGTTTTTGGAAGCCGAACTACTCTACGGCGACCAAGAAGGGTGTGTCATCAAATTCTATAAAAATACAGGTGCTGACAAGCTAGAGGTCTATTTAACGCGTTTGGCGCTCGACGGAAGTGTAATCTGGGAGAAGCAATATCCTAAGGCGGTCATTTTTCAGAAAGAGACTTCTCCCAATCTAGGTATTTACAGCCATTCTCAGACAGTCATGCAAGTACTAAAAGTAAGGAATCAACTTTTATTGAGAACGCTTGACAAGATATATACAAGAGGAAAGAGACATAGAAGAGGAGAAGATGCTTATTGCGATGTATTTGCTGCCATTGACTTCCAAACAGGTAAACTCCTGTGGGAATATTCACCTAATTGCCAAGTATTGGTGCAATAAATAAGCGAAGCTTATATTTCGCTTATCGAATAGTTTCTTCTTTATAGTGATTTTTTCCTAAGGCTTATTTACGAAAATACTTTAGTGAGTAATATCGTAGACAGACCGACATACTCTAGGTATACCTCAACAACCTACCCTACCTGATAGGTAGTCTGCTTCTGTTTGGTCTGGTACTTTTTATAAGCTTTTTTCAAGGCTTCTGCTACTTGCTCTACATACGTTTTATCAGTATCTACAATAATGTCTCTTTCTCTACCGCCTGTATTAATCTTCAAAGCATATTTTCTCTGCGAAAGTAGGGCATAACCTACCCCAGCTATAGTCACTACGAGTCCAGCTACTGCGGTAATATCGTTCAGGGTAGCATTCCAAGCGAGTATTACGGCCTCTGATGGATACATACGAATAAGCCCAGACAACAATAATAAAATACCCAGTATCGCCACTACTACACCTACAATGGGATAGGTCGCTTTCTTATAGATATTGAACCTACGAATACTTCCTATGTGATAGTTGGTATGATTGACGTGTAAGTATTCTTTTGTGATGAAAACACCGTTTACATCACTGTACAACTTCGTTTCTTCTATGCTTTTATTCTCGAGATTTATCATCGTATCTTAAATTACAGGGTGAATAATTTTACTGTAATTAGTAATGAAAGATTAATACCAAACCTTCACATTCAGCCACTGGACTAATAAGCGAGACTTTTTGTTGATTGGTACTATAATACTGTAGAGAAGAAACAACAAAAGCAGGGTGTTTTATCCTTATGTATTTATTTGAGAAGAAGTGTTTTAGAAGGGGTACCCGATGGCTAGGTTATAAGTAAGGTTATCTCTACGCCAAGAGCGATCGGTAAAGTCAATATTCTGTATGACCCAGTCTGCAGGGCGGCGGAGTGCCACGCCCACGTCGAAGCGTACCACAATGAATGAAACATCCAAGCGTATCCCCGCCCCAGTTCCTATAGCGAGCTGCTCGTAAAAGCGATCCCATTCAAACACCCCTCCGGGCCGCTCAGTATCTCTGTTAGCCAGCCATACATTTCCTGCATCTACAAAAAGGGCTCCCTTAACGGCAGAAGTAATATCGAAGCGGTATTCAGTGTTTGCTTCTAGACGAATATCACCAGCACTTTGCACAAAGGTAGTTTCTAAAGAGCTGTTCTCGTCTCTAAAAATACCAGGGCCTACACTTCTGACAGGAAAAGCCCGAATACTATTGGGACCACCAATGGCGTACTGTTTAAAAAAAGGAAGAACGCGTGAGTTACCATATGGAAGCCCTACATTGACTAGTAAGCGATTGACCAGCTTGGTTTTTTTCGAAAGACGCTGATAGTACCTAAACTCCGTACCGAAGCGTGCGTATTGTGCGAAGGGAACCCCTAACAACTCGTAGGGTTGCCCTTCATCTACGGGCGCGTTGGCCGCCCTGTAGATCAAGTTAAGCGCATTACCAGCAGTTTCTACAGAGCCTCTAAAGTAAAAATTACTTCTTTTTTCACCTTTTAGTAAGTCATTGTAGGTATAGTTGTACTGGGCGGCTACTACAAACTGTTGCTCTAGGCTGTTGGCTACCAGTTGATTTTCGATATCTGCTTCTACGGTTTCATTATTCAGAATAGAATTCTGATAGGTAATGACAAGCGGGTTGAGTTGGTGAGATTTTGCCAAAGTCTCTTTCCACTCGTAGCCAAACTCTAGGTCTAGTACATTGGTGGTCAGCAAGGGGGAGTAAGTGATACGGCGATAGAAAGGCTTAATACGTGTATAAAAATTGAATTTATTATAGCTATTCTCAATATTAAAGGGGACAAGTAAGTAAGGGAACGTGAGCTCTACCCCTGCCCCTAGCCACCAAATATAATCTATGGTGCTTTGTGTGCTAAATTGTCGTTGTAGACCTCCTTCTAAGGTAATGCTAAATTGCTCTGCGCCTCTAAATAAATTACGATTGGTCTCTGTAATCTTAATGTCAGGAGTGAAAAATCCGTTGGACTGCGTAGCGGCAGTTAATTCTACGCTTAGACTTCTACGAGGAATGGGGGTAAGGAGTACGTTGGCATCTAGATAGTGATTGGCGCTGGTATCTGCCTCAAATTTAATATTGACAAACTTAAACGTACCCAAGTCGGATAGTTTTCTAACTGACGATTGATGGGCTTCTTGGTCGTAGCGTCTCCCTGTATCTAAGAGTATACTTCGCTCGAATAAAGCTGGACGGTAATTGATTTCTGGCGCAATAAGCTGGAAGTCTTGGTACGTCAAGGTATCTAGGCGCCTTGTGCTGTCAGCAGCTTCTATGTCATAGTCTGTGAAGATGTCAATATCGTGAATGGTATAGGGATACAAGCTTTTGTTAGGCGCATCTTCTTTTACTTTTAGATATAAGCTTACGGCGGGCTGGTAGGCTGTTGCTGAGTCGCGCGTCCCTACCGTTGTATCTGCTTCAAACAAGAGGTACTTATCTGAGAAGAAATAATAGCCTGCTTTTTTTAAAGCGTTGTTGAGCCGCTCTCTTTCTTTCTTCATTACCTCTAGGTTGTAAGGCTTTCCTATTTCCAGAAGTGCTTCCTTTTTAAGTCCGTATAATATTCGGTCTATGGCTTTTGTACTGTCATCTGGATAATGAATAGATTGTATCAGGTAAGGAGGATGTATAGCGGCTTCGTACAAAAGACTCATATATTTATCCTTCTTTCGCTCCTTTTCTGTGACAGTAACTGTACTTCTAAAGTGACCGTTATTTTCTAAACGATTGCCGATAAGTTGTTTTACACGCTCGTTGTAGCGCTCGTTATAAAGTACAGGTGCTTCTCCTAATTTGTTTTTTAACCAATAGCGAATGCCTTTACCAGTAGGCTCGCCTGCGATGTTATAAATCCATAACCCTAAGCGCATACCCAAAAACTTTTTATTAGGGGTAGGAGAAAGTACTTCCTCTACTTCTTCTTTCAAAGCCTTGGGCGCTTTATAATCCTCTGAGGTAATTTTCACTGTAGCGCCTGTATAAAGCTGTTCACCGGGAGATAAATACTTGGAGGCAGAGCAGCTTGCCAAGAGAAAAAATAGAATAAAAATACTTACGGGAATAAAAGGCTTGTACATAAAAAATCAACTATGGAAGACGTTTAAGCTTTTACTATTTTAACTACGTTGAGCTACACTTCGTTTCGGTGCTAAAAAATGACTAAAGCCCAACCATATTTCGTTACCTTTCTAGTCAAATTTTCTTTCATTTTCGGTCAAAAACAAAGTGTCTAAATAACCTCAAGGTACTATTTACTCTTCGTCTTCTTTTCTAAATAAATCTTTAAATTTTCTAAAGTCTCTAGTAAATATAATCGATACCCCACTGGCATTAACAGTTTCGGTAGTCATAGCACGCTTTTCTAGGTTGAATACACGTAACTTGTAGCGGCCATCAGGGGTAATTTTATATTCGATCACAATGTCCGTATTGAGAGATTGGGCTTGTTGTTCTTCCTCTTCTTGCTGGTCGAGCCCAAATGTTCCACCAACAGAGACAGAAACGCGGTTATCTAATAACGACTTCTTAACATTTACGCTCAAATCTGTCTGTCGGTCAATATCTCCCTGCTGATCTACTTCTTCGTAAGAGTCTACGCCTACACTGACGTCTACCCCTTTGATGTATCGGTCTGATAGTTTATTCAACTGAGCATTTAATAGTTCGCTTACACTTCCTTGCCAGTCACCACCACCCGTAGTATTGAATACTGCCGACTCAGCGATGAAGTTATTGAGCACGAGTAGAGCAAACACCTGTTTGTTCAACTCGGACTCATCCTCGTTGAGCTGCTTTACTTTGGCTTGGATTAAGCTATTATTGGTATTGATGCGTGCTTCTTCTGGATAAGTAAGGTCAAAGTCAATGTCTGGTCTTAGGGCACGCCCTTCCAAGTTAAGGTACACCCAAAAAAGTTGATTCACACGGTATATATCCGCTTCATCGCTTTCTATTTGGTTAGCCACTAGGTTGTAGGATGGACTTTCTACCTCGTACTTCGCCCTGAGGTTCAAGAGCGGTTCATAAGGATTTCCAGACCAAGAAACGCTGCTGCCTTCTACAAGGGTAAATTCTTTACGAATTACTTCATACAGCATAATCTTGTAGTAGCCAGTACTGATCTCGTACAAACCAGTTAGGCTCATGTCACCTTGAGGAGTCATTTGTAGGCTTAGGTTACCACCACCTTCTACCGATACTTCATCTCCCCGATACGGGTCGAGTAAAGCCTTGATGTGTGTACCTTGTTCTACTTCTAGGGCAGCTTCTAGGCTAATTCCTAAGAAAGCCTCCATTGGTTTACTTTGTTTTTTTCTAAGTAAACTATCTCGCTTAGGATGGCTTTTGTCTACAAAACGTACCACATTGTTACTTCGCTCTACACTTGCAAACTCTGAGGGGATGTATACGTAAGTAAGGTCTGTTCGTTTGTCTACTTTAAGTTTTGAGCGGATAATCGGCTGCCGCTCATTACCGCGTATGCTGGCGTCTACATCGGCAATAAGTACGCCAAAGTAGGTGTCGTTGTCTTCTCGGGTGCTGTTTAAAAAAGTAAAGTTATCGGCGCTGATGTCCAAGTTAAAGTCAAAATTTAGGTAGTTTTTTGTTAAAATATCACCGTCAATTTTAATCGGATTATTGAGGGAGTCTAAAATGGTAAACTCATCGAAGTGCATACCTGTTTTGTCAAGTCGTATCCGCTCTTCTGGTAAGTTGACTAGTGTATTAAACATATTGATGCGTACCTTAGACTGCTCGAAATGCATTTGCCCATCCAAATCTGGCTCAGCAGGAATACCAGTTACCTTAAGTTTACCCTCTATGTGACCTTCACCATCTGAAAGTGCTCCAGATGAAAGCATTTCTATTGCTTTTAATTCAAACTTGTTGATAGCGAGTACAAAGTCTAAAGGCGCTTCAGGTTGGTCTAATTGATAAAAGCCTTTGAGGCGAAGGTCGTTTTGTGCCCCCTTTACCTTGAGGGTAGCTTGGTAGCGCTGTACATTGGTCTTATTATTGGCAACCAGAGAGATATCCCCAAACAAGTAGTCGTATAACTGGAAGTCTTCCACAACGATATTTGCATCGAGTAGGGGTGTTTCAAGGAGTTGATCAATCTGTATTTTTCCTTCTATTATACCTCTTGCGAGCGTGTCTTCATTGTTGAGTTCTTTTGTTAAGAAGCCCAAATCTAAATGTTCTATGATAACCTGAAGCTGATCTTTTCCTTGTAAGTCAATTTCAATTTGTTGTTCTTGATAAGCGAGACGGAAATGATGGGTCTCAAAGCGGCGATCGCCAAAGCGGATATAATTGTCTGCTGGAATTTGCCACGTAAGCCCGTTAATAAGTTGCTCTGGGGAAAGGTGCAAATGGTAGGCATGGTTAGCGGGATCGACTACTTTCAAACTACCACCGAGGTTAAAATCTTGTTGCTCATCTTTTCCCTTTGTAAAGTTTACACGTAAAAGCCCCGCTTGTATCTGACTGGTGAGTGCCAAGTCGTTTAACTGTAAAGAGTCGCTTAGTTGCAAACGGTCTATCGTCAACGCACCTGTAAGGGTGCTAGGGTCGTTGTCGATATTAAGTTGTAGATTTTTCAAACGTTGCGTCCCATAAACGGCTTCAGAAATACGTGTCTTAGCGCTTAGTTGTTGTTCTTGGCTGTTAAAATCAACATGAATGGTATCTAGCTGTAAGGTCGTCAGATCAGGTAAAAATAAGGCCCAAGTAGCGGGCTGGTTTTCTAAGTGAATGTCTAGATCAAAGTTGACAGGTGGAAGCTGACGGGTGGTATCCTCAAAATAAGGAAAGTACTGATTGAAAAGCCGTTGCATATGAATAACAGGCGCCTCACTTAGTGGGAAGTCACCTTGTGCGCGAGCTTGTATAATATTGGAAGCAAGCGTCACTTCTGCATGGCTACTGTCTCTCAGCGCGTCTACATGTACATAATTGAGTGGTAAACGCTCGGCTTCTTGATATATCTCTAATGAATCAAGGTGTAGCTTAGCTTGTATCTGTTGCAAATCTATCCCCTCTCCTGCTATCTCGGCTTTGGTAGCTACTTCTATAGAAGAAGCACTTAACTGGAGTGCTTTCAAATCCAACTTCTCCAAATCAATTTTTGCAGAATAGACTGGCGTAGTACGGTTAAAATCGGCTGCCAGTTGGCTGTCAAGCTGCAAGTTGGGGTCAGTAGCCTTGAGCGTCCCTTCAAAGGATTGTTGCTTTACCTTGCCTGCGAGGACAATGTCTTTATAATTGTAACGCTGGTAGCCAAACTGTTGAATCGTCCACTCCACCTGTGCTTGCAGGTTTTGCGCGATGTCGAAACCATTTCCCTCAGCTTCTAAAGTAGAAGAAAAGGTGGTCAAACTGGTATCTCCTAAGATTTTCCCAAGATGCACCTGCTCAGTTTGCGCTGCCACTTTAAATCGCTGCCCCTGCTTATTGACGGCTGCCTTTACATCACCTAAGGTAGTAATCAGTTGTGCCTCTGCGGCAAAGCGTTCTAAACCACCTCGATAACTTGCTGTAAGTGTAAGCCACTCTGGTAAGTTGAGAGAGGTACCCGATAACCAAGGTTGTATGTCTTGGCGATGGGTGCGGGTGTTAGTTGTTATATCTAGTTGGAGCCGTTCTGGTTGCAAGATTTCTTGTAGCGTACCCTCCATACTGAGGGTAGTTTTACTTAACGCCTCGAGTGTAAAAGCTTCTATTTGAAGCTGCTGCCAAGTACCCTTTACTTTTGTTTGTAGGGTAATGGGATTATTCAATTGCTTTAGGTAATTGTTCTGCGCCAGCACAGGCAATAGCTGTTTTACTTCTTGTGGTGAAATATGTAGTATTTCTACTTCGTAGTCAAGACTTGTAGTGGGTGCTTGTAATTGCGCAAAGCTTTGGTAGCTAAGCTGTAAGTTTTGTTGGAGTTTACTTTGGTCAGTTTGTAAAGAAAAATCCTGCAGTGTTAGTTGTTGGTTGGTAACAGAAAGTGCCGTCTGAAAATTTTTTAAGGTAAAACCGCTTGTATCTTTGAAGGCGAGTTGTTCTAATTTTACACCCAATTGGTCTTTTTTCCAAGTAAAATCTTCTAACAATAGTTGCAATCCTTGTACGTCGATGTGTGCATAATCAAAGCCCGGCTGGCGAGGTTGTGTATCGTCGTGGTAGGCCACTTGGCTGTCTTGGATGGTGAGGGTTTTGGTGGCCAGTTGCCAACCGAAATATGGAAAACTGAGTCCATCAGCCTCATCAGCAGGTGCTTGTGAAGCTTTACTTTCTGTAGTCGTCGTATTGGGGATTCCCGTGTGGTAAGCGGCACTGGTTTTTTGAATGGTAATACGTTCAAGGTCAACCCGTTGTTGGTTAAGATCAATCTCGTTGGCTACTGCTTCCATCTTTGTAATATTGAGTGCAGTGGTTTGCGCGGTACTTTTGTCTTTAAGATACACCTCTCCTTGTTGTATTACTACTTTTCCTACCTCGATAGTAGGCAGGACACTAGTACTTTCCTCTACTTCGGTAGGAGGAGGTGCTTGTTTTTCTTTCACAGGGGTAGTAAACATCTTAAAGTGGCTCTGCGCCATGGTAGCCTGTTCTACACGATAAATCTGCTCAATGAGGTCAGTTTGGTCAAGTTCGGCGGTAAAACTACCTAAGTAGGTGTCTACTTCTAGACCACTTAGGGCATCTTCCATTTTAAAGTGGACTTTTGTAAGCGCTATTTCTCCCCACATAAATACCCCCCAAGCACTAGGCTGGCTTGTGGTGGTAGTATCTTCTTCACTGCTAAAGGCTTCTACAATATAATCAAAGTTAAAAGCATCTTGGGTTCTTTTGATATAGGCTTTGGTTTGGGTGAGGGAGATCTCATTGATTTCTACTTTTTTCTGCAATAAGGCGGGTAGATTCACCATTACATCTAGTTGCTCTACGTACAAAAGGGTATCTGCTTTCAAGTCTTTTACGTATACCTCTTCCAAATGAAGAGTATGTACAAGTCCTACCCTGATTTTTCCTATGGCTATGCGGTCGCCTAGCTTCTCTTCTAGAAAAGCTTCTACTTTTTTGGTGATGAGGTCTTGGGTTTGTGGTAAAGATAAAGCAAGAAATAGCAATCCCAGTAAGCCTACCACACTAATGAGCAGTATTTTTAATCCTTTGAGTGTATACGTAGCAATTTTTGATGGCATAAGTTGAAGAATGGTACTAATGCTAAGTGTAAAAATTGTGTTCCAAGACTAATATATCTACCATCAAATCTGAAGTATGTTCAAAAAAATAGCTTTAAAGCTATTTTCTGTAGATGATTTGATTCTTTTTTTTTGCTTGTTCACTCGTAAGTAAGCCGCCTTTTTCCTCAATGTGGGTAAAGTATTCTACATTTTTTTGTGAGATTACCCTTTCGTTTCAATCCTTACACTAGCTAAATAGCCTGTTTATTCATTGTTCAAATATCTAATATTCAATTACTTATATACGAATCTCTTCTATCTAACCTAGTAGCCTAGATAAGCGGCTGGTTTCATTTTTGGCCTTTACAAAGGCAATAGACATCCATCAAATTTAAATTTATACATATGTTACAATCCATAAAGATTATTTCTGTTGCACTCTTATGCTTGGCCACTGCTTGTGTGAGTAAGAAGGAATACAATGCAGCAGTAGAGAAAAAAAATGAGTATTACGCCCGTATGCAAAACTTGATAAGCGACTCTGTAGCGTTGGCTACCAAAAGTGACCGCCTTGCTGGTGCATTGGGTGAAGAGATGGTAGAAAACAACATGAAAGAACGTCAGTTACGTATGCTCAGAGAGCGCCTCATCGAACAGAACGGACAGATCAACCAATTGAATAAGACTTTGGCAAATGCGCTAGTAGATTTTAATGCTGAAGAGCTCACTGTCTCTCTCAAAGAGGGTAAGGTGTATGTATCGCTCTCTGACCAACTTCTTTTCAGTTCAGGAAGTGCCACCATTAACGGCAAAGGGAAGCAAGCGCTAGCAGAGTTATCTGAGGTACTCAATGATAATCCTGACATTCGCATTAATGTAGAAGGGCACACAGATATTGTACCTGTAGTAGGCGGCCTGTATAAGGATAACTGGGACTTGAGTTTGAGTAGAGCTGCTACGGTGGTACGTGCCTTAGTAGAAGATTATGGTGTATCCCCAAACAAGGTGACTGCCTCAGGTAAGTCTAAGTACGATCCGCTCGTTAAAAATACAACTGACGAAATGAAGCAGAAGAACCGCCGCATAGAGATTATCCTCTCACCTGACTTGGGCGAGCTTTACGAAATGCTTTCATATAAGAAATAAACAAAAAACATTACAATAACTATGATGACTGCAATTATACATGTCACGAATGTAGCCTTTGGTTTGATTGCATTAGGTTGCTTCTACCTAGGTATTACTAAAAAACGCATGTAGTATATTAAACAAATAAACATTCAGATGTACAAAAAGTGCTGGTCTTCAAATTTTATGGAGACTGGTATTTTTTGTAGAAATGTGTGGATTGAAGGAATAATGGACTGAAGGGGTTTTGTGTGAGTGAAAGAAAGACATCAGAAAGTTTTATTCATTGATGAGGGCTGGTATAATATACGGTGGGTAGTCTTCTACATTTTTTCTCTTTATGTTCTATGGAAACGTTCTACACTTTGTAATCGATGAATATTTTACCTAGTACAATTTACAAGAAAAGATACACCTACAGCATATAACAATCGCCTAAAACTTAAACTCCTATGACTCAACTCCAAAAAATACTCTTGATAGGTACAAGTATACTCTTGCTTATACTATCAATCGTAGGTTTTTTTGCAAATACTATTTCGAAACGCTACATAGAGAAAAAAATAAAGCAGGTCGCCCAACAGCGCACCCTCGACATTACTTATACAACACTTTCAGTAGACGTTTGGAAAGGTAATCTCACTATAGAAGAAGTTTCTCTACGTGATACGCAGCAAAATCTCATTACCTTACCCCGCCTTTCGCTAGAAGATATTTCGATACAAGCACTCTTATTTTCGCGTCACTTACAAGCAGAGAAACTACATCTAAAGCGTCCTTCTCTACAGCTTTCAATGCCTTATTCAAAAAATACTTTTTCATCTTCTAAAAAAGACGAAGCCTCTTTTGAAATCACGCTACAGGAGGTGTCCATAGATAGTGGTAGCATACAAATTAATCGTGTTCAGCAACCCCTCTTGAGAGGAAATTTTATGTTACAACTTCAAGCGCTTACAGTACTTTCATCGGCTGACACGACAAGCTTTGACCTTGCCTCGTATCACCTTCAAGCAGATAACTTACAATATTTTATGGAAGATTATGACTTTCTAGCGCCCCGCTTACAGTTGCTTTCTACGCCTAATGTACTGACCATCGAAGACCTTCAGGTAGTCCCTAAGCATAGCCGCTATCGTCTGGGTGCTAAATATGGCCATCAAGTGACATGGTTTAAGGTAAGTCAAGGAAAGGTTACGTTAAGGGCGCTCGACTGGAAAGCGCTGCTACAACGCAAAATACAGATGGACGCAGCAGAGGTACAAGGAGCCGTACTTGAAATTTTTAGAGACTTACGCCTCCCTTCTCCTAGTAAGCCTCCTACTCCTTTACCTCAACAAATGCTCAATGAGTTACCTTTCTCCCTTGCGATAGATACTGTTTTACTGGCGGTCGATCGACTAACGTACCAAGAGCACGTACCTGAGGCTTCTGAGGCAGGTGTAGTCTTTTTCACCAACCTTCGTGCGGAGGCATTTCACGTTGTGAACCAGCAACTTAGTAAAAAACGCACCTACAATCACTTAAAAGCTACTGCTCAGCTATACGGACAAGGTTACTTACAGGCTTTTTTCAATATGCCCTTGGCAGGCGATGTGTACACTGCCAAAGGTGCAATGGGTAATTTTGATCTTCCTGCCATTAATGCGATGGCTACACCAAGCGAAAATCTACGCATTGAAAGTGGTCGCCTTGAGCGTCTAGACTTCCAATTTACTTATAATCGTACAAATGCTTGGGGAGAAGTAGCCCTCCAATACGATAATCTAAAAGTGCAGTCACTTACTCCCCAAGCGCAACAGCCTGCGAAGGTAGACATCTTTAAGACACTGTTTATGAACATAGGGCTACACAAAGACTCTTCTCAGGGTGATCAGAAAAAATCTAAAGGGAAGATTCAGTTTCAACGAAATCCGCAGAAGTCTGTTTTTCACTACTGGTGGAAATCACTCTTAAGTGGTATAAAAGAGGCCGTAAAAGTAAAAATTGAGCTTTAATCTTCTACTTTTTTAATAATTTCTTTTACTTTTTCCTTCTCTTGATTACTAAGCGTATCTGCTTGCTCATACTGTAGTTTACGATCCAAGGCTAGTTCGTAGTACATGGCAAAGTGATCTGAGCCGAAATAAGGTAATCGCTTTACTTCGTTTAAATGCATATTGTTAGAATGGAAAAGATGATCTACCGGAACTCTAAAGAAGAAAAAACTGGTATGAAAAGTAGGATACAGCCCTCGCCCTACCCGTGGATCGAGTAAGCCACTCACCTTTTTGAAAAGATTGGTGGTGTACGACCAAGCTACGTCGTTGAGGTCACCACAGACCACCACAGCACCTTCCATATTACTAATTTTTTTACCGACAATCATCAGTTCTGCATCGCGCTCTTTGGAGGTTTCATTTTCTGTGGGAGAAGGCGGCGCAGGATGCAAGCAAAACAAGTTGACCACCTTTCCTGAAGGGAGCACAAACTTGGCTTGTATAGAAGGAATATCATCTTCTACCAGAAAGTTGAGCTTTGTATCGATGAGCATTCGCTTAGAATACAAATGCATCCCGTAAAGATTGTCTAAAGGATACTTTACACTGTAGGGATAGAGCAAAGCTAAAGTATCTAAAGCCTCTTCCCACTGTTGATCAGTTTCCATCGCCAAGATCAGGTCTGGGCTATGCTCATGGATAATCTCTAGAAATTCGGCTTTTTTTTCGTTAGGTTGCCATACATTGGCAATAACGATCGTTAGCCGGTCTTCTTCAGAAGCCTCTCCCGGAACAGCTTCTTTACTTACTAAGCTTGTGTAAGGTAAAATACGCTCGAAGTGCCATATAAAGCTACTAATGAGGAGAAGAACAAGTAGGTAATCGAGGTTTTTTTTGGGAGAACAAAATATCAGCCAGCCTACGAAGAAGAGGAATTGTAGGCTAATTAACTGTATTTTGGCAAAGTCGAAAGCTCTGAAAAACCAATAGGTACTATTTACCAGCGACAAAAAAGGTAAAGCAATCAGTAGTATAAACCCGATATACAGCATGGCTCGTGAATACTTACGAAGCATAAATACGTTTTTCTTCTTCCTTTTCCAAAGATTTTGAGTAAATATATGTGAAACAACTACCTAGTAGTACAATACAGGTAGAATAGTAAATCCAAACAAGAATGATGACCAAAGAACCGGCCGCGCCATAGGCATCCCCTACTGCACTCTGCCCAATGTAAAAACCAATGAGGAATTTTCCTACAAAAAAGAGGAAGGAAGTTACCAAACCACCCTTCCACACTTGCCGCCATCGTAGTTTACGATCGGGTAATATCATAAAAATTAGGGTAAATACTACCGAAATAATTAGTAGAGAAATCCCTAAATTGATTCCATTGAGGAAATAATAGGCCGTCTCTGAGAATAAAGTAGCCAGCAAATCGTGTATAAATACCAGTAAGGTATCTAAAGTGAGCGATACAAGTAATAAGAAGCCTAAGCTTACCACCATCGCGAAAGAAAGCAGACGGGTTAGAACAAAGCCTACTACCCCTTTCCGTTGATTATCGGATGATACATGCCAAATATTATTTAAGGCGGCCTGCAAGGCAGCAAAGACGGTAGTAGCGCTAAATATGAGCGTGAGGATACCTACCCATTGCATATCGGCGCTACTGGCTTGTGCCTCGCTCAAAATCTTTTCTATATTCTCTGCACTTTTAGCACCGATCAAATACTCGAACTGATCATATAATTCTGTCTCTACTGTGCCTTCATCATATAAATAACCACCTATATTGATGGTAATGATAAGAATACCAGGTAAAGAAAAAATAGTATAGAAAGCGATTGAGGCGCCCTGATGCATCGCATTTGATTCAAAAAAATGCAGAAAGGTATCTTTTATTAATATCCAATAACGCTTTAGGGTCTTCATAATTAAGGGTAGTTTACTCATCTGTCTGCTAAATATATAGGAATAATTACGCCATTATGCCTAGTTCATTTTGAAGTATTGATAGTCATCGTATTAAACACATAATGTACATTTTATGAGCGACTAGCAAACTAAGATGAGTATTTTTCTCTACATATTGGGGAAATATACTTGATACTTTTGCTATTAATTTTCTGTGATACTTTACTATGAAGCTATCAATCCCATTGTTTACAATTGGCGCACTTATCGCGATAGACAAGTTAAACTAATTCACTCTTTTTAGATAAAATTAAACCATCATGACAACCTATCCAGACTCACTATCACAAGTAATGAACCAGCTCAAAGAAGAAGGCTATGAAGCGTCATTCGACTATAAAGAAGGAAAATTGGTAGATCAACACGGTCAATCTTACCAAGCCAACGAATTAATCATTACCCAAACGCATCGCTTTGAGGGCTTTAGTAACCCTAGTGACAACACCATTTTGTATGTTCTTGAAGCAGAAGACGGTAACAAAGGCTTATACGTGGCGAGCTATAGCATTTATGAAAGTGAAGAAGAAGGCGAACGGGCAAGAGCTTTTTTCGACAAAATAGAAATCAAACGTGAAAAAGTTTAAACTAGCCTTCCTCATTAAAAAAGGGTTGGATGAGGAAAGCTCATCCAACCCTTTTATTTATTTGAGAGGTTATCTCTCTATTCTCTTACGAAGCGTACTTTTAAATGAGGAAAGCTCATACAGTTTCTTAGAGAAAACTTTATTTCTAACGTTCGTCCTTATCTAAAGTAGCTTCTAAGGCAGCCAGTTTAGCATAGCTATACAAAATATCTAACCTCTGGTTGAGTAGACGTTTGCGGATATAGGCGGGTAGATGTACCTTATTTTTAGGATCGAGTACCTCGTTGTAGACAGAAAGCGCTTCTTGCTCGCCAAACATGCTTTCTTCTACTACGTTAAGGGCTTCTTTGGTGGCAAAGGTAGTAGAGATATCCATCCAAACTCTGTGGAAATACCCTTTGAGAGTTCCATCAGCTTCTAGTGTAATCCCAAAGTCTCTGGCATCTTGCTCAAGGTCAGCAATGGCTTGCTTACGCTCTTTAGAGATTTTTAAGAAAAGCGTTTTGATTTCTGTATTATCGACGTTATCGGCTGCTTTTTGGTAGCCTTTTATACTATCTTGAAAAATATTGACAATGGTTTCTAAGGATTGTTTAATTTCTGTGTTGGTCATAGTTTGATTGTGTTTAACTTTTATAAATGTTTCTTAAATAAAAGGTACACAAGTCATTCCATTAATGTAAGCAATTCAAATACAAATACTTACGAAATAAACTTATGATTCTACCGTAGGAATTTATACCCAACTGTTGTGGTACTTGCCCACTAAGCATTGGGCAGCGGAAAGCAAATACGGAAAGTGGTTCCTTTTCCTATTTCACTTTCTACCTTTAGGCGTGCTTGATGACTGTTGAAAATATTTTTAGTAGAGGTGAGTCCTAAGCCCATACCACCCTGCTTGCTGGTAAAAAATGGATCGAATAGTTTCTCTAGGTCATCGGAGCGAATTCCCTCGCCATTATCGGTAATAGCTACTACAATATCACCTTCTTGCAGTTGGGAGCTTACTTGTAGCTTTCCCTCGTTATCTTCCATGGCTTCAATGGCATTGATAAGTACATTGCTAAAAGCCACTTTAATTTTTTCTACATCTAGTTTTAGGTAAGGCAAGTTGGGTTGCAGGGATTTTTGGAGGATCATTCCTCGTAGTTTAAGTCGATCGACCACAAGCTCTAAACTCAGCTCGAGTACTTGATTGATTGATACCTCTTGTAAATCCAACTGACGAGGTTTAGAGGAGTTGAGTAACTCACTGATAAGTTGTTCAATACGATTAGAGTTGCGTTGTATAATGCCAATGTACAGGTCAGTGCTGTCATTGGGCCCTGTTATCTCGCTTCTTAGCTCTTCGAGTGCTAAATTGAGATTGGTGAGTGGGTTTCGAATTTCGTGAGCAATACTGCGGGCAATTTTGCCAGTAGTACTTAGCTTTTCTGCCATAAGCACTTCCCTTTCGGCGCGTTTCTGTTCAGATACATCCCGAATAATACCTTGGTAGCCTATGATATTTTCTTGGCCATCGGTAAGCCTTGAAGAATTGAGTTGGCAAGGAAAGGTTTTGCCATTTTTCTTTACGAGTGTTGTCTCGAAGTTCCTGAGCCTGTTTTGCCCTGCTAATTCCTCTGTAAATTTTAGGTAGTCACTACGGTCAGTAAAAATATCTTTCAGTTGTAGGTTGGCCAATTCTTGTACAGAATACCCTAGCAACTCCAACAGCGTGGGATTCCCATCTACGAAGTACTTTTCTGTATCAATAACGTATATCGCATCAATAGACTTGTCGAATAAAGAGCGGTACTTTTGCTCTTTTTCTTCTAGTTGACTCATCGCTGAGGTATGCCGTAAAGCATAGCGTATGGAGCGCTCCAAGTTTGAAGGGTCTATTTTTCCCTTTACCAAATAGTCGGCGGCACCTACTTTCATCGCTTCGTAGTCTATCTCGAAGTGCCCCTGCCCTGTCAGTAGGATAAGGGGCGCTTTACAGCCAATGCGAATGGCTTCTTCAATCAAATTAATACCTGTTTTGTTACCCAAGTAGTAGTCGACTAAGTATACGTCGTGTACATCTTCGCAAATGGCATCAATACCCTTTTGGTAGTCTTGTACCCAACTTAGCTCAATGTCTATGTTTTTAATTTCTGTAATCAGGTCTTTGGTAATGATATAGTCATCTTCATCATCATCTATAAGCAATATTTTTATCATAGCAGTTATTAAGTTGTTTAGGCCTGAGAAGGTCTGCAGTGGGTAGGCAATACCACGATATTAAACCAGTAGCTACCAATTGTTTTGGTTACTTGTAGCAGGTCTTCAAAAGAAACAGGTTTAGAGATAAATGAATTGACCCCCAAGTTATAGCTCTTCACAATATCTTCTTCTGCTTGAGAGGTGGTCAATACTACTACAGGAATATGACGGAGGGCTTCATTTGCCTTAATTTCTTTTAAAGCCTCTCTCCCATCTTTTTTAGGCATGTTGAGGTCTAGTAAGATCAAGTCGGGATGAGGGGCGTTTTCTTCATTGAAGCCATTGGTATGGTTCAGGTAATGGATCAGTTGCTCTCCATCCTCTACAAATTGCAGTGTATTGGCTAGCTTATTTTCTTGAAAGGCTTCTAAGGTGAGCATTCGATCATCAGGATCGTCGTCGGCCATTAGAATGACAATAGGTTGTTGGTCTTGGTAATTTTGCATAATAGATTAACGTTTAAAAAATGGAAAGAAAACTTTGAACTGGGCTCCTTGGTTTTCTGTACCGTCGGCTGTAATATACCCTTGGTGATGCTCCATAATCTTTCGACAGATGGCGAGGCCAATGCCTGTTCCGGCGTAACTGCCTCTGCCGTGGAGCCGTTGAAAAATGGTAAAAATCTTCTCTTTGTATTGATTATCGAAACCTATACCGTTGTCAGTAAAGGTAATTTCGTAATATTTTTTATAAGGGATCGCTCCTTTCCATAAAGGCAGTAGCTCTTCCCCTTCTCTAATTGCTACCGTAACAAGAACTTCAGGTGGGACGTTCTCTTTTGCAAACTTTATCGCATTGCTGATAAGGTTTTGAATAACCTGCCTTAACTGGGTAGCATCACCTTTTACAGCAGGAAGCGGCTCCACCACGTTTACTTTTACGTCTTTTTCCTTGATGCTTATTTCCAGATCATTTACTACTTCCCCAATAACTTCATCTAGGTTTACTGTTCTAAGTGTACCTTTGTTGCGCGAGACCCTAGAAAACTGCAATAGGTCATTGATAAGACTTTGCATGCGCTCTGCAGCGCTTTGCATACGATGGATATAGTCTTTGCCCTGTTGCCCTAGCTTTTCTTCAAATTTGGTAGTAAGTCGGTCGCCAAAAGCCCTGATTTTACGTAAGGGCTCTTGGAGATCGTGCGAAGCTACATACGCAAATTGTTCTAGGTTTTCGTTGGTTTTTTCTAGCTCTCCGATCTTATCTTGTAGCTCTTGCTCGATTTCTTTGTAGTACTGTATGCTTTCTATCATGAGCAGCCCAACGAAAATATTTCCTTCGCGCTTTACGAAGCTTATGTTTACCAAGTGAAAATACCCATTAATGATCAGTTCGAAACTCGCCGCTTTCCCTTTCAAGCTCGCTTCTAGTGAGGGCAATAAGGTTGTAAGATAGGTCTCTTTAATGGCCTCAGTAAGCAGCTTTCCTTCTTTTATTGCTATCTCTTCTTTAAAGATAGGGAGGCTATTCCCATCTAGGAAAGTGATGCGTAGTTGGTCGTCGTACATCAGTACGGTTGTATCTTCTAGCATGTGCACAAATGTACGGTAGATTTCTTCTAGGCGGGCAATCTCTTTAAGCTGCTCCTGTTGCTTGGTTACGTCTAAAAAATGTGTTACCAAGCCATCTTCAGATCGGGTGGCGACTACTCTATACCAAGCGTTGAGGCTATCTGGATAAAAATAGGTAATGTCAACAGGATCGCCTGTTTCTACCACTTTTACGTAGTAGTCGAAGAAAGGCGTATCACAGAAGCTAGGAAAGACCTCTGTCACGCGCTTACCGGTGAGGTTAGTAACGCCCAGCATTTCTTCTGATTTACGATTGACGAAAATATACTTAAAATCAATGATTTTATCTGAGGTGTCTCGTATTACCTCCATAGCAGTGATACCCGTAAAGGAGTCATTCAAAATCTTGAGATATTTATCTGTATCGGTGGCCGCTTGCTTCTCTTTCATAGTTTTCTTTGGCGTTTAAATATCAATCCCAAAAGCCTTTAGCTTATTGTAAAGCGTTTTTCTATCTATATTTAATACTTTGGCCGTCTTCGTTTTGTTATAACCCGTTTTTTCGAGTACTTGTAAAATCGCTTTTCTTTCGGCTTGTTCGGCCACTTCCTTCAAGTCTGTCAAATCTTTTCCTTCTGCTTCCTGTTCGTCTGTTACAATAATGTATTCAGGATTAATGATCTCTTGTGGCAGGCATTCTGTTGTCACCTGATCGCCTTGTGCTAGCAATACAGCTCTTTTTACGACGTTGCCTAGCTCACGAAGATTGCCGTGCCAATAATACTCTCTTAAAATATGTTTTGCCTCAGGCGTAAATTCGCCTACTTCTTTATCAAGCTCTTCATTGGCCAACGCCAAGAAATGTTCTGCAAAGAGCATAATATCTGTTCTACGCTCCCTGAGAGGCGCTAGTTCTATTTTAAACTCATTGAGTCGGTGATAAAGGTCTTCTCTGAAGTTGCTTTTTCGAGCGGCTACTTTAAGGTCTTCGTTAGTAGCCGTAATAATGCGTACATCAATCTCGATGTCTTTGTTTCCGCCGATAGGCTTTATTTTTCTTTCTTGGAGTACGCGTAATAGCTTAATTTGATTATCGTAAGAGAGGTTACCAATTTCATCGAGAAAAAGGGTGCCACCGTTGGCAATCTCAAAACTTCCTTTCTTATCGGTAAGTGCACCCGTAAAAGACCCTTTTAAATGGCCGAAAAGTTCGCTACCGGCCAAGTCTTTAGGCAGCGCCCCACAGTCGATGGCAACGAAAGGGTGCCCTGCTCTTTTACTCTTCTGGTGAATGGCATTGGCTACAAATTCTTTTCCAGTACCCGTCTCTCCTAAGATAATCACTGACATATCTGTAGGGGCTATCAGGTCGACGTGCTTCTGTACCGTTTCGGCTTGCTTGCTTTTCCCTTTCACAAATACCTTTCTGTTAAAAACCTTCTTTTTTGCCTTCTCTAGCGTATTTATTTGGCTGGTAACCTGACTAGCAGTGGGCGCGTTTTCTTTTTGCTTGATAGCGCGGTTGATCGTCATTAAGATTTCATCTGGGAAAAGTGGTTTGGTAACATAGTCGAAGGCTCCCTTTTTTAGGATGCTGACAGCCGTTCTCACATCTGAGTAGCCTGTAATGATAATAACGGCAGTGCTAGGATGTATTTCTTTGATTTTTTCTAGCATCTCTGTTCCTGTAATTTTAGGCAGGCGGTAGTCGCAAAGAATTACCTCGTAAAAATTTTGTTTAAGTAGTGGTAAGGCATCTTTACTGCTGTGTGCTACATCTACCTCAAAGTCATTCTTACTCAAAAATTTTTGAAGTAATAAGCAAATATCAAAGTCGTCGTCTATAATAAGTATTTTACGCATGGGTTAATAAAAAAGTGTAAAAAATTGATTTGGTGGCATTATGAGACAAGCTTTACAGTCTCCAGAATACTATTTTTATTAAAGGGTTTTCCGATAAAGAAATCTGCCCCTTCTTGTTTAGCACGTTGTTTCTCAGAGATACCATTGTAGGCGCTGATAATTACACATTTGATATCTTTGTTGTGTGCTTTCAGTACAGGAATCAATTGAAACCCTACACCGTCAGGTAAATTTAGATCCAAAAAAGCCAAATCGAACGGCTCGTCTTTCAGTAGTTCGTTGGCCTCCGACAATGAATTGGCTGTATAAGTTTTAAGCCCGTTACTTTTTAGAATGTTTGACAGAAGCAAGCATATTTCCTGTTCATCATCTACTATCAAAACCTTTTTGATCATTATTTCAAACTTTCTCGTTTTCATCTCATCTCGCGTTTTTCGTATGTCCATATTTTATAAGGGATACAAAGAAAACGCCACCGATAATATTACCTAAAGTTACTGCCCATTGGAAGTTCAGATAGTCTTTCCAAGTGATCTTATCACTTACAAGCATCCCAGAAAATACCTCTGTAGAGCCTACAATAGAATGATGTAAGCCACCTATACCAATGAGTGTAGTAATCAATATAATAATGACAATCCTACTGATCGTTTCGTTAGCTGCTGTGATAAGCCAAGCGAGTAATCCCATCAACCAACCTGCCATTACACCACTAAAGAGCATCACATAAGTTGGATAGTCAATGACGTGCTTAGCGAGTGTCTCGATAGACTCTTTATCCGTAATCCCTAAATCTTTACCTATCTCTATTAGTAAGAAGCTAAAGACGTACCCTCCAAGAACGTTTCCAAAGAAAATGGTTGTCCAGAGAACAAGTAAGCTCCATATAGAGGCTAACCCTTCAAACACGGGTAGCACGGCCAGCGTAGTATGCTCAGTAAATAGCTCGGAGCGTCCAATAATCACTAGCACGAAGCCAATAGGGTAGCAAAATGCCATTGCCATTTTCAGGGAGTCTTCGTTCATTTGGTCTACAAACAGATAATGGACAATCGCAATAAGGAAAAAGCTAAAACTGATTTCTAGCCCTGCTGAAAAAGCCGAGAGAAAGAGTCCGAGTGTGGGACGCTTATGCTCCTTTAACGCTGTGTTGATCTGCTCGTTCAGAATCTCTTCTGAGTGCTTTGGCTTATTGGATTCGTTTTCCATGTATATGAAATTATTAATTTTCTCCTTAAATCGTATCAATACTAGTGCCTACCTGATTCTACGCACCTGAGCCACATAGGTGTAGATAAAATTACACAGTCTATTCCTTAGGTGGGCAAAAAAAGTGTAGAAAAAATTACACACATATTGCTGCGAAAGGAAAATAGAGGTATATAGAATTACTTTTAACTTTTGGAAGTATAATTGAACCGTTCGAACTATTTGACACCCAATTCTATGAAATTCTCTATACAAAAAGCTTTTTACTGGTTGGCAAGCCTCATCGCCTTATTTTTTATTCTAAAATGGATGAAATTCATTATGGCGCCCATTGCTTTTTCTTTCTTACTAGCGTTTGTGTTATATCCTGTTACAAGCTTTCTCGAAAGAAAGGGGTTGGGGCGATGGAGTAGTTTGTTCATTACCTTCTTTGGCTTGGCATTCCTTATTGTAGGCGTCAGTGTATTGTTCTCTTCTCAAATCATACAGATCAGCTCTGAATTCAGTACTTTTGGGAAACGTATACAAGGCATGCTACAGACTTCTCTGGAGGTTATTAACCAACAATTACCTACCTCAGAAGAGGTGCAGATGTCTGACCTACAAGAGGAGCTAAAGAATTGGATAGGCAACAGTGCTTTTCTTTCCAATACACTTTCTTCTTTTATCTTACTGATCAGTTCATTGAGTATTGTCATTATCTTATCATTCATTATCCTACTGTATCAAAACTCCTTTGTAAAAGTAGCACTAAGCTTTGCACCCAGCCACCAAAAGGAGAAGTACTTGCAGATGCTCAAGAGCGTGCAGCAGGTGGGACAAAAATATATTTACGGGCTGGTACTACTCATTATTATTCTTTGTGTTGCCAATAGCATCGGTTTGCTCATTGTAGGAATTGATTACGCTATCTTTTTTGGTGTGTTAGCAGGAGTGCTCTGTATTATACCCTATGTAGGTACTTATTTAGGGGGTGTTTTACCATTGGTGTATGCATTACTACATTACGATTCGTATTGGTTTGCCATTGGTGTTGTGATCGTCTTTGTGGTAGTACAGTTTGTAGAGGGGAATTTCCTAAACCCCATTATTGTAGGTGGCGAGGTAAGCATTAATCCTTTCGTGAGTATCATAGCACTGATTGTAGGCGCCGCTATTTGGGGTATTGCAGGCGCTACCATAGCGTTGCCACTTACTGCTATTTTTAAAGTAATATGTGAGTACTACGAAGAGCTTAGACCTATCAGCCATTTTCTAGGTGACGAGATGTTTCAGGAGAAAAAAACAAAAAGGAAAAGCTGGTGGACGCGGCTTCGTAATCTCTTTTCTAGTAAAAAAAGAGACAAGGAAGAAGAAGTCAACTATTCTTCTTAATTATTTTTTCAACCAACTTATAATTCACTTTATTTCATGAAATACATAAAGCAAGTCTATGAGGCTTTCGAGCAATTTTTAAGTACGATTGTCACCAATATTCCTAATATTATTGTAGGAGTTGTGATCCTAGGTATCTTTGTTTTTTTAGGCGCACAGCTCAAGCGTCTTTTTACACGGGTAGTGGCTACGAAAGCAAAAGATGAATTATTCGTACGTTTCTTAGGAAATTTCCTCAGGTGGGTCATTATAGCCATTGGTATTGTTATTCTGCTTAACCAAATGGGGCTTAGTAAAGCGGCCAGTGGCATGTTAGCAGGGGCGGGTGTTTCTGCCATTGTGATTGGTTTTGCATTTAAAGAAATTGGCGAAAACTTACTTTCTGGTATTTATCTGGCCTTAAGCAGACCCTATGAAATTGGCGATCTAATCGAGGTAGAAAGAATGGAGAGTATAGTTAAGGCTATTCAGATACGTTCTGTTTACATTCGTACTTTTGGGGGTGAAGATATTCATATTCCGAATAGTATTATTATTAAAAACCCGGTTACTAATCTTACGCGCGATGGGCTCAGACGATGGGAATTTATTGTAGGGTTAGACTACGATGACGATATCGAACTCGCGCTCAGTAAGATCAATGAGGGCTTATCGCAGGTAGAAGGTATTGAGCAGTCAGATACGCTGAAGCCTTTCACACTGATAGATGATTTTGGTACAAGTAACATTAATTTGAAAGTACTTTTCTGGATCGACCAAGATACCTTGCAACACCCTCTTCTGGAAGTGATCAATCACGCAAAGCTGACGGTACTACGCATTGTAAAAGACAATGATTTTTACATTCCTACTGATATTGTAGAACTCAAGCTTTATCAAAATACACAACCTTTCGAGGTAAAGTTAGAAGGTAGTGAGCAACCTGCTTCTGACTAATTATATTTCTATTTTTTTATCTAAAAATAAGTTTATCGAGATACCATGAAATCTATTTTTAAATTTAATCTGACCGACTACAATAAGAGAGCGCTTTATGGTGGCTTAATAGCTGCCCTTATTATTGGCGCAGGTATGTTTTTTATGGGCAACCTGAGTGGCTACGAAGCAAAAGAGCTGATTAAATCTTCGTTGCCTGGTATCAATACCCTTTGTAATACGATTGTACTTGCCTCTGCTACTATCCTTACCTTACTTCTCACCTTGCTAAGTATTAGTTCAGGTTCGAAATCTAGGCTCAAGGAAGAACACTACAAGCACGTGATGCGTATTGCACAGATCGATACAACCGTCTTCGTTTTGGCAATGATTGTGTTCCAAACACTCAATTTACCTATCACTAAAGCAGATAATGTACCTGAGAACTGGTTTTCTATTATTTATTACGTAAGTATAGGCTTGTCAGCTATTCTAAGTGGCGCCCTTATTGGTGTAGTTTTGATGCTATACAATGCCGTCATCAGTATGATCAAAATTGTAGGATTGGGTAAGTCTGACCATCCACTTATACACCCAGAGGAAGAGGAATAGAAAGATAAAAGCCTCTCTATTGAGCTGGTTGAGAGGCTTTTGATATATATAAACGTCCCTAGGACTGATTGATGTGTTTATTTTTAGCTGATCGCATAGCGAAACTCAGCACCTACCACCTTATTGTCGGTGAGGATTTGATCATCTTCTTCAATCATATATACTTGACCATCATTTTTAATGGTGTGAACCGCTGCTAGGTTGAGTAAGCCAACGTTCTGTTCATTTTTCTCGTCGCTAATTTCTATTGTATGCTTTTCTTCAATATAATTGCCCCATAGCTGTTGGTCGGCCTTGATAAAGAGTGTCTCGACACGCCCAGCAATAGCGGCTGGAATTACCTCATAAATACTGGCAGTGGCCTTATCGGTATGCTTTAGATTTTTATATTGCTCTATTTGTGTTTCTTTCGCTTTTTCAAAGTGAGGAGCTACGACTTCCCAGGCGAGCCGTTGAAGCGCTAGCATATCAGTTTGCTCGTGATTACCGCTTATGTGATCATCGGTAATGTATTGATATTGGCTTACCTTTTTGTACATAGGAATCAAGTAATTGACCCCTGCTAGTACCAAAGGGATTTTCTCGTCGTGGAGCATATTCATTAAACCATTATCAAGTTGATTAAAGAATTTCTCTATTTCTTCTTTCTTCTCTTTCTGTGTTCCTAAGCCATGCCCATGAAACATTCCTTCTCCACCGTGGTGGGAATGTCCAGCTCTCGATTGTAGCATTTGTTGCTCGTAGTCTTCTCCCAAGGCCTCTTTTATACTTTGAGGAGCTATATCAGCTATCCTTACATCTGCGATGCTATGTTTGGTACCTTCATAAAATTGTATATGATTCATCCCCAGCACTAGTATAAAGAACCTACCTCTATTGTTAAGTAAAGATACCAGAGGCAGCAGGTACAAATGATCTGACAAGTAAGTGAATGGTGCAAAACTGACAGGTAAAGTATAGGTGTCTATCTGACCATTGTAGAGAAAAGCAGCCAATCCATCGGATTGATACTTCCAAAATAAATCATCTTCCAAGAGGCGATAGCCTTGTTTTAAGTAGTCTTCTGCTATTTCTTTGTCCCATCCTTTCTGTTCCATTAATAAAACTCTTGCTTCTTTTAGCTGATTTTTGAGATTTGTTTTATCCTCATGTGCTCGGTTTCCTTTACTATCTCGATGGGTAGGAATATATATAGAGATGCACGGATCGTGCTTTATTTCTGATAATTCGTTAAAGGTTTTTTTCGTTAGTATCTTCATAGTAAATATTCTTAATTTATGTGTGAAAATTTTTTCTACTTTTACTCTGCAATCTTTACTATTGCGTGTTTCCTGTAGGATAAAGCTCTGAAATGATTATTTCAATTTGATAGTTGGTTTCCTCACTAAAATGCAAGCCTTCTTGAGGATTCATCAACTCAGATAATCTGTAGCCCTGTGCTCTCAGTATAGGTAAGGCTTTCATTACGACGCGCTTCCAAGCCAGTGGCGTAATGGCGTCACACTTCTCTTTAAAAAAAATAACTCTTGTTGAAATCATAATGGACAATATTAAAAAATAAGATTTAGCAAAAGAAAGGGTTGCAAGCGCAATCCCTTTCTCACCTTTACAATCCTGTTTTATGGTTATTTATGTTAAGGCTGTCCGTCATCTCCTTCAACGGCTTCCTCTATATCTTTTGCCCTACGCTCAAACCATTGATCTACATCTTGCGCCGTACGTTTAGTCCTCACTTTCAGGTCTTGCCAAGTTTCTTCAGTAGCTTGCTCCATCTCTTCAAGTTCTTGATCTACCTCGTCTTTCTTGGCTTGTAATTCTTGCTTTGTTTGCTCCAAGTCAGCCTTACTCTCAGCTTCTGCTGTTTCTATCTCTCTATCTATCTCCTTCAGTTCTTGGTCTATTCTATTTTGAGTGGCTTGTAGCTCTACTTGTGCCTCTCGTCTCTCTTCTTCCCATTCCTCTTCCATTTCTTCACCTACTCCTTGTACCTCAGAGGTGTCTTGGTCTTCTAGCGTGCTAGTAGTGGCATTGTCGCTACAGCTTTTTAGCGTTAGAGAGGTAACAAGCAGCGCTACCACTAATGAAAATAAATTGGGTCGTTTCATATTATTAACTTTATAAATGTTGTTTAATTGTTGAAAAATAATGCTATTCTGCAGATAGTTAAACTTATGTGGTTGTACTTTTTAAACGTTTGTTGATGCTCTTTTCAGTATTTACTGTTCTTTCCTTCTCTAATTGTTGGTTCAGTACATCTTCTGCATCTTCCAACTTTTCCTTTACGTTAGTTACCGTGTTTTTTGCTTTTGCAGTTGTATGGTAAAGGGCTTCATCGTAAGCCTCTTTCGCTTTCGTAGAGGCTTCTTTTGCTTTTGTAGAAGCCTGATAGACAGTCTGATCGTAGGCCTCTTTTACCTTTGTAGAAACTTCCTTAATCTTTTCGTTTGCCAAAGCTTTCAAATCCTTTGCTTGATTCATTGCTTTCTTTCTACTTTCTTCACCACTATTAGGTGCTAGAAGCATACCTGCTACAATACCCATAGATGTACCTGCCAATACGGCGAAAATTGTTCTAGACAAGTTATTGTTGTTTCTCTCTCTTTTATTTTCCATGGTTATAATTTATTAGGATGAACGTTAAATTTTATATCATTTATTATATTAGAAGAATTGTACCAACAGATAGTATATATACATAACTACAACATAAGCATTTGTTTCACAGGCATTTATGAAGTATACAGCTATTCTACGAATATATTTTAATAAGCATAGTTTGGGTAGTAGCTTCTACATTCTGTGGAACATGTCATCTTATTTGCATTTCTACGAGATATTTTGGCTGTGTGAATTTCTGTGTGGCTGCTTTTCAAATATTTGTGCATCTTCTTCCACATTTTTCTTCATCTTTGAGTACAAAAGTACCCATTTAATCATACATAAATTTCATAAGCGTCTGATATGCAGAAAATTATAAAAAAGGCAGGGTATTTCCGATACTTGAAGTAAATTAAACGATGTTTCATTCAAACAATTATTATTATGCTTAAGTATGCACTTATATTTTTTATTGTGGCTGTAATAGCAGCAATTTTTGGATTCGGTGGTATAGCGGCCGGGGCAGCTTCTATTGCTAAAATTCTTTTCTGGGTATTTGTAGTATTATTCCTTGTTAGCCTCATTGCTAATTTCGTATCTGGCTCAAAGAGGTTATGATGTAGAAATCTAAAAATATTTTAAAAAGAAGCCTGCTTGACAACTTAAGCAGGCTTTTATATTTTGTATATCGTTTTGCTGTTAGTAGGCTTCAATGATTCAGCTTAAAATAATCCGAAATTACTATTCCTATCATTAACACATCACTTTGCACCGCCATCACTTAGCAGAAGTCAAGTAATAAATACGTGATCAACATTCTTTAGATGTTGCCAAACATTCAGCAATTTTTTTGTCAACCCATAATGATCTGTAAGATTTATCAACAGCGTAGTTTTCAACTACTTTATCAACACTTGATACAACTGCTATCTTGGCTTTTATAAACTTGCTCTCGCCTGGTCTCCCCAGTAAACCCAAAGCATAAAAAAGCTGTACGTTTGAAATTTTCCAAGCGTACAGCGTATATGATATACCAACGATCTTTATAAATTTACGTTAGGATTCTCACTAATCCCTTTGTAGTCTCTTAGTTTCTCTATATCGCCGAAAGAAGTAATCATCGCGTAGTGGTCTCCTCTAAAACCAAAAGGCGTATCGATCATTTCAGGGTTTTCAACGAGAAGCTGTAAGACATCGTGATCGTTTTCTATTACTGTTTTTTCCTCTGGTGCCTTCTTAATGAAGTCAGCTACTGGTCGGTTTAGTTGTTTGGCCAAATAAGCGATTTGTGTAGCAGTGGGGATATCCTTTCGGATATCTCTCGCCTGAACGTAAGGGGCTACGTCTTGTACCCTTGCTACTACTTGTACATCAAAGGGTTGATCGCTATTGTACCAAAGGGTTAATTCTCTTTTATCTGAATGCATATTTACTTTCTTTTTAAGTCGAACAATCTACTAAATAAGTCGCTGGAATTATTCTGAGGCGAAGGAAGTAAACATCCAGTGATTTTTTTCGATCTTCTTAATGAAAGATTTTACCATCTCTTCGGTAGCAAAGTCTCCACTTTCTAAGCAAGCTCTCACTACTTTAAACATATAGGTGAGTAGAATCTCGTAATCGTTCAAAATCTCTTTTACCATCTCGTCAGCAGAGAGTTCATTGGTCGTCTCCTTAATCTCTGAATGCTCTAAATACTCTTTTAGTGTACTCATTGGTTTCTCTCCAAATACACGAATACGTTCTGCAATATCGTCAATTGCCACTTTTACGTCGTTGTATTGCTCCTCAAATTTCTCGTGAATATCGAAGAAGTCCGCTCCTGTTACGTTCCAGTGGTAATTTCTTAATTTTTGGTAATGAATATGATAGTTGGCCAAGAGTGTATTTAACGAGCTTACTGTTTTATTACACTCTTCTTCGTTAAATCCTAGTTTTATATATATGTGGGGCTTTGCACCTTCATTTACCTCTTGCGTTCTTTTTTCTACTACGTCCATTTACTTTAATTTTTAAGGTTTTACAAATAATAAATATGTCTATTATGAATGAAATTAGCTTGCCATTCTCTTTAATAGGTTTCAGGGAATTTAAAACGCCTTTTTTAAAGACGAAAGCCTTATATTCGTTAAAATGGTTCTACATTTCCGTGATTTTTTTCTACAGTCTTACCGTAGTATCCCTGATCACTGGTATGGTACGTTGTTTCTCAAATCTCCTTTTCAAGCTGAAGAAAGCGTACATAAGAACCTTTACGAGAGCAGAAGTTACTTTTTACAAAGGAATGGAAACGCTTTTGTAATACGAAAGGCAAAAATTTATCACAATTAAATCAGTAAACTCCATGAAAAGAATTAGTGTATTACTAGCCATTATAGTGTTGTCGTTCATCACGATTACAAGCACCTTTGCACAAAACGCTACCATAGGTATCAAAGGAGGGCTCAACCTATCGAACTTATACACAGATAACGCAGACGACGAAAACGTAAGAGCGGGTTTTCACGCAGGCTTTGTAGCTGATATACCTGCAAGCGACTACTTTTCTATCAGACCTGAGTTATTATACAGTGGTAAAGGGATGGAAGGCGATTACAACATCGTTGGCTTTCAGGGTACACAACGTTTTTCTTTACATTACATAGAGGTGCCCGTATTGGCAGTACTCAAGTTAGGTGAATATATAGAGCTACACGGGGGTATGTATGGCGCCTACTTGTTGAGTGCTAATATAGAGACAGAAGGTTCTTTTGACTCTTCGGAAGAATTAGACACTGACAACTTCCAACGATTTGACTGGGGATTGGCAGTAGGTGGACAGGTTAACCTCATAGAAGGGCTTGGTGTTGGCATAAGGTACAACAGAGGTTTTGCTGATGTAGCTGATAGCAACACGACAGAAGCTTTCTTAGGCGATGCTAAAAACTCAGTATTGCAATTTTATGTAAGTTTCGGACTATAATCATTCACGGGTCCTGGCAACAGGAAAAGTGTCAGTACCCTTTATTTTATGATCTTATTGAGTTGAAGTATGAATGACGACAAAAAACAAATTATTAAAGCCTCTTTACAAAGTTTGGCAGTAGGGCTAATTATTGGGCTGCTTATGGCGCCTAAAAAGGGAAGAAAAACCCGTCGAAATCTTCTATCGAAGGGCAAGCAGTTACTAAATGTTTCACGAGAGGCGCATAAGCGGGTGAAACTCATTACGCTAGAAGTACCAGAGAAAACTACTCCTACTAGAGAAGAAGCAGAGTGGACAGATGTACTCACTACAGTTTACACCTTCTTCAAGTACCCGGTCAGTTTTATTCGACATCGTTTCAGCGAAATAGGTGGCTTTGTGAAGCACAAAGTAAAAACTTTTCAGTTCCGCTCTATGGCCACTATTGTCTCCCTTGTTATTTTTATACTCTTTCTTGCCTTTCTGGGAGTAGGCGCCGCTTTGGGTATCAACCAGTGGGCTGAAAACCGTTATGTAGGCTTTCTTGTTATGAGTAGCGTATTTCTCATAGGAGGCTTGTGTTTTTACAGGTATGCTTTAGATAGAAAAGAATAATCAGATATAAAATCACTGCCAGTCAAATATCACTATGCATCTGTTTAGTGATTTTTTTGTGCCTAGCTGAGTCTTTTTTACCCAACCTAGTAGAGAAAAATACGCACTTGTTGTTCTTTTGCTGATTCTATTTGCTAGCATTGCAACAATTAAATATATGAATATCAAATTGTTACAATCAATACAAGCATCTGTACACACAATGGTATATTCTTTTCTCTATAGTAAACCAAGTAACATTAGAGAACTTTTTAAACACAAAAAACAGATGAATTCAGATCAATTAAAAGGAAATTGGAACGAAGTAAAGGGTAAGTTGAAACAAAAGTATGGGAATCTTACCGATGATGATCTTACCTACGCCGAAGGTAAGGAAGATGAGCTTTACGGAAAAATCCAGCAGAAGACTGGCGAGACAAAGGAAGACATTAAGAAGTTTATAGATAGTCTTTAATTCTTTAGAAGCTAGAAGGTAGAGGTGATAGCCTGTCAATTTTTTCAGACAGGCTATTTTTTTGTTGTTTATCCAGAAAAGAAAAATACACTTTTTCCAGCACTTCTTACAACGAGCGGTATCTTCTCACTTTCTCTTGAAAGTTGCTTACCTGTCCCATATCTTTGTATACACTTGAAAATACAATAATGGTAGGACTCGTTGTCATTTATTTTATTGGGAAGGCTTACTATACTTTGGCCGAGGAATACAAGCAGTCAAAATGGACATATGCAGTGGCTGGGGTAGCAGTCTACTATCTTGGTAGCTTCTTAGGAGGAATTACTTGGGGGATTATCTTCGAAATTTACGAAGAGGGCTACATAGACACCGTTGATGACTTGATGCTTGGGTTACTTTCGCTCCCTTTTGGAATAGCGACCTGCTTAGGTAGCTACAAGCTTCTGAAACAACGTTGGCAACGCCGCCAAGAATTGCTCTCTGAACTAGTAGAAGGCTTTGGTGAACAAGAGACAGAAGAAAAAGAGGGATACTAAGGCGCTTCGTTTACTTGTAGATGATTTACATCATTGAACAGGTTCACCTGAAAAAAAGCACCTGTATAGGTAAGTTGATAGAGCGTTAAGTTACGGTGCTCAAAAATATCCATATAAGACAGCGGATAACCCAAAAGCTGGGTAAGTAGGATACGCATCGCACGACCGTGCATACAAACAAGTAATTTTTTAGCGCTACTTTCTTTCAAACGAGCAATAATTGGCTTTTGCCGTTCAGCCACTTGGCGTGGGCTCTCTCCTCCTTCAATGGCTAAGTCGATTGATCCTCGCTGCCAAGCGGCGATAGTATCGAGGTAGTAGCGGTGCTCGTCTGGATGGAAAGGCATGCCTTCTCTGGTTCCCCAGCTAATCTCGTTAAGTCCAGCAAAAGCTTGGTAAGGTATATTCTTTTCTTCTATAAAGCGTCTTACAGTTTGGTAAGTGCGTTGGAGCTGAGAAATATAGACTTCTTCGAAGGAAATGTGTTGGTACGCCTCAAAAAACTGATCTGCCTGTTGTAGCCCTGTAGCATTAAGCGCTGCATCTACTCCGCTGCCTTGTACAATTTTATTCTTGTTGTAGTCTGTTTCGCCGTGCCGAATGAGATAGATTTGTTTCAATCGTGTATTTGGTTTATTTTGGTCAAAGTTAGGGCTTGTGACGTAACTTTCGGCCATTTTTCGTATAAAACTTTTCTAAAATACAAGCTGTTTACTTTTAAATACAAAAGCTATGGATAAATCCCTTGCCTCGCTGAAGCGTATCTACGAACGCCAAGAGAAAACCATGACTGATTTTCTAGGTATAGAATTTACAGAAGTGGGTGAAGATTATATTTGTGCTAAAATGCCTGTAGATGAGCGTACTGTACAACCTGCTGGTATTTTACACGGAGGGGCTTCGGTAGTACTAGCTGAAACGCTCGGCAGTGTAGCCTCCAATTTTATGGTAGATCAAGAGAAATACATGTGCGTTGGGCTTGAGATCAATGCCAACCATTTACGCCCTATTCTAAAAGGCAATTGGGTTTTTGGGAAAGCTACTGCCATTCACATAGGTAAGAAAACGCACGTTTGGGACATCCAACTGAGTAACGAACAAGGTAAGCTGACGTGTGTCAGTAGGCTCACTATTGCGGTGATTGAGAAAAAATAATTAGTATGCGGTTTGCTTCTACATATCAGGAAAAAAGTATTTTACGGGACGTGGCTTTCGAGGCGGCTGTCCAGAGTGGTGTGGCCATGGCGATGTGGCGGCTACCCTACAAGCAAGTCATTCATTGTATTGCTGACTTCTCCGACCATATTACCGCCCAACCTTTTGACCTCAATGAAGCTATTGAAGGCTTTGTAGTAAGTCCTTTTCTCAATGAACAACTTCAGCATACTTATTTTATTAAGGCAGATTGGCGCTGGTCTAGTGAAGAGGAGGTAACTCCTTTTCAAAAGGAATTTCCTAATGAGAAGGAAGCGCAGTTTCAACAACATTGGAGAAAACAGTGGCAGATAACCGCTACCAATCAAGTGCCGCGTATCACTTCAAGCTTCACAGAACAAAGTAAGTTAGCGTACCAATCGCTTGTAGAAAAAGCGATTACAGAAATCAAAGCGAATCGTTTACGTAAGGTAGTGACTTCTCGACGACAAGCGGTTCATTTTTCAGACATTCCCTCTGCTACGGTACTTTTTGAGAAGCTGCACGAAGCCTATCCTAGTGCCTTCATCTCATTGGTACACCTACCTGGCGTAGGTACTTGGCTGGGGGCTAGCCCAGAGGTACTCATCAGCGTAGATGCCCAACAAATACTACGTACGATGGCGTTAGCGGGTACGCAGCCCTATCAATCCGATAAACCGCTTTCGGAGGCTGTATGGACACAAAAAGAGATTGAAGAGCAAGCATTGGTGAGTAGATACATCATCAATTGCTTCAAGAAAGTAAGGGTAAGAGAATTTGAAGAGGAGGGCCCGAAAACAGTAAGGGCAGGAAACCTGCTTCACCTACGTACTGATTTTTGGGTAGATTTGGCTGCTATCGACTACCCCCAGCTTCCTGATATAATGCTTCGCTTATTACACCCCACCTCGGCAGTATGTGGGATGCCACTACAAGAAAGCTTGGCTTTCATTGCCACACAAGAAACCTATGAACGACAGTTCTACAGTGGTTTTCTAGGTCCAGTAGGCGATACAACACAGCTTTTTGTCAACCTGCGTTGTATGCAGTTGTTGGGAAAAAAAGCCTATCTGTATGCAGGTGGAGGTGTCACGGTAGATTCTCAACCAGAAAAAGAATGGCAAGAAACTGTGATGAAATGCGAGACTTTACTACGTATTTTGAGCGACTGATCTTGCTACTTTGTACTCAATACTAATTACTCAGTACTAACTACATCCCCTACAACTTCACACCAATCACCAAAATATCATCTCTTTGGTGAGCGCTTTCTTTGTGTTCGTCCAACACGCGCTCTAAAATCGCTTTTTGTTCGGCGAGCGGTTTATTTATATTATCAGAAATGACCTCTAGGAATTTCACAGCGCCTATTTTTTGTCGATTCGCATCGTTCTGGTCTACGTAGCCATCTGTGCTCAAATAAAGTATGTCTCCCTTTTTAAGTAAAAGCTCTTTACTTGTAAATTGGGCGTCGTTGAGCTGTACCCCTCCTACCGATTTTCTATCCCCTTTTAGTTGGTCTATGATCTCTTCTGGCTGTCGAACGTAGTAAAGAGGGCGTTTAGCGCCTGCAAAGGTCACCTTTCTTGTTTGTTCATCTATTTTTTCCAACTTAATTAAAGCTACATCCATCCCATCGCGGTTACCAGTTTCTTCTTGCTTCAATACTTTCTGAATTTCTTCATCTAAGGTGTCCAGTATTTTGGCTGGATCACGTGTTTTTTTATTGAATACCAGCTTATCAAGTAAGGTATTCCCAATCATAGACATAAAAGCACCAGGTACCCCATGCCCTGTACAGTCAACGGCAGCAAAATATATCTTATCATCTACCTCGTCGAGCCAGTAAAAATCGCCTGATACCACATCCTTTGGTCTGTACAGAATAAAGTGATCGGTAAAGACTTCCTCAAGAATTTTTCGATCAGGCAAGATAGCTTGTTGGATCGTGAGACCAGCATTGATACTTTCTTGAATGATACGATTACTATGTGACAGGTTTTGGTTGGCTTGTTGAAGAGATTCTTTTTGTGACTGTATCTCTTCTTGATTTTGTAAGAGTTCTTCGTTTCGCTCGGCAATTTCTTGCTTTTGCTGGTTGATCTTCCTGTTTTGTCTTTTGGTATTTAGTAAAGAGTAGCCTACAATGAGTAGAATGGCTGCAATACCTACAATCGCTGCAATAGAGAAAGTACGGTAGTTCCTTTCTTTCTCTAGCCGCTCCTCTTTTAATTTTTTATCCTTTTCGAGGAGTTCTATCCTTCTATTTCTTTCCTGTTGTTCTGCTTCTTTTTGTTTAAGCGCCAACGCCTGAATCTCCTTACTTTTTTGAAGTAGGGCAATTTCCTGTTGTTGCTTTTCTGCACGTGCCTTTTGTTGGGTAATCGCAAGCAGTTGGTTGATACGCTCTTGCTCTAGCTGTTGGTTTCTAAAGCGTTCATTTTGAAGCTCTTGATTTTTTCGAAGAATAGTTAGTTCTTGTTCTTTTCGTTCTGCCTCTACAGCAAGCCTATTGAGCTCAGAAGCTTGGTATTCTTGCCTTGCGATAAGGGTTTTATAGTCATTTTCTTCTTTTTCTAGCTGAGCTTGTCTTGCAAGTAATTCCTGCTTCTTTTGCTCACGTTCTCTTTGTAGTTGCTCATTTAAGGTATTAAATTTCTTACGATAAACCTCTGCTTTACTCGAGGCATTTTCTTGTTGGTAAATAAGACTCAACAACTTATAACTGGTAAGTAGCGAACTCTGTGCTTTATACCTTTCGCCTATTTCTATGGCTATATTCACATTAGTAAGGGCTTGAGAGTTATTACCGCTTACGTAGTAGTTACTCGCAATATAGTTGTAAGTATCAGCAAGTTTGGCAGGACTGTTCTTATCCTGTCGGATTTTTAGCGCCTCTTCAAAGTAGTTCTTAGCCTTATTATAGGCTTTTAGATTTGTATGTGCTACACCCGTATTGGTCAATAACAAGGCTTTTTGTTCTCCTTGTAGGCGTCCCTTGTTTTGGTTGTATACTGCTAATGATTTATAGAAAAACTCTATGGAGTTTTTTGTATTACCATTGCGCTTGTGTAGAAAGCCTAAATTATTATAGGTAGTAGAAAGCTCAATTACTCGCTTTTTTTGGCTTAGCTGCTGTGCAATTTCTTGGTTGATCTCAATGGCTGCTGCGTAGTTTTCACTATTGGTATACAATTCAGAAAGCTCATATCTTATTTGAAGTACTTTTTGGTCATCACCCCCTCCTTGGTATTGCATCAGTAAATCATTGTAGAAGGTAATAGCTTCCTTATATTGACGCTGTTGTGTATGGCAAAAGGCTATACTTTCATATAAGGAAGTCAGTTCGCTTTTCTTACGATACCCCTCGTATATTTTTAAGGCTTTCTGATAATTATTGACAGCTAATCCATACAAGCCTTGCTTCTGGTACAAAGCGCCTAGAGCTTCGTATGCATTGGCAGTACGCCGGTTTTCTCCTAAACTTTCGAAGGTACGTATAGCGCTTACGTAGTATTTTAGAGCGTTATTGTAGCTTTCTTTATCTTTAGATAAGTAGCCTAAGATCAGGTTGCTTTCTGCTTTTCCCTTGGCATAGTTCACTTTCTCAGCGAGTGCCAATCCTTTACTTACATTAATAGCTGCTTTACTAGCATCTCCTAAATTATAATAGGTCTGTGCTAGATCGTTATAGGTATCTACTTTTTCTTGGGCTTCTTTAGCCGCTAGCAACTTCTTTTCTAAGTCCTTTACAAGGTCTTGTGCATGTAAGAGATGACTCCATAATACAGCCATGCAACACAACATAACAAGTAAGTATTTTCTTAGCATGGTTTTCTAATTTATGGCTTAAAGCTCAACATTGACACCTATAAGGTATAAACCTTGATTGGTATCTCCAAAGGGATAAGCCGTTATTTTAGTATTAAGTATGTTTCTTGCGTTAAGATAAACAGTGTTATTACGCCACAATCTATAGGAAACTTTAGCGTTCGTTGTGAGCTGTCCGTTCGTTTGAAAGTCAGCATAACGATTGACAAATTGCTGCCCTCCCAAAAAATAAGCATCTAGGTAGGCATTGAGGCGGCTGTTGTAGAACTGATAACTTACATAGCCTCCCCCCCAAAAAGTAGGTGCTAGCTCACTCTCATCTTCAGCAGGGGCATCTTGAAGGCTTGTATGCTGTATTGTACCCCATACACCTGCATTGATATTCACTGTATTGAATTCAAGATGTGCCGTTAGCCCCAGTTGATTCACTTTTACTTCGCTATTATTGGTAGTAATCGTACTGATCGTAGTTTGAGGAACCGTAGCATTAATAATACGATGGTAAAAGCTCGTTAAGTCTAAGAAAAAGCGCTGTGCAAGACGCGTTCTATAGCCTGCTTCCAGCGTACTACTGCGTTGAGGCTCAAGCGAAGTATTGACAGTGTAGGTCAATTGCCTGTCGTCGCCTACGGGTACAGTTCCATCTGCAAAAACTTGGTATAAGAAAGGACGTTGATAGCCATTGGCATACGACAAGCGCAATAATTGTTGATCATTCAATTCGTAAGTACCTCCTAGCAAATAAGAAACTAAAGAACCTGAAAAATCATCGAAATATTGATCGATACGTATGCCTGCTTCTACCCGAATCTTTTCTTCCAAACGTAAATCCAATAAAGTAGAAGCCCCATAATTGGTAAGGGTTTCTCTTTCTCCAAATAATCGGTTGCCACCCCCCTCAATTTCACTGTCATCCATACTTACGCGATTGTAGTACAGACCTGGCCTAATGCGCAGTTGAGGTACTTGTTCCAAGATTAGGGTATAACCCAAAGAAGCATTTACCTGCTCGTTATCAAATTGGAAACCCTCATAGCCTTCAGCGAGATTTTGATCACCTGACTGATAAGCCGCTTCTACCTCCCATTGATAAGCCTTGGCCGAGAGTTGTACTCGGCTATTCTGTGTAGACCGTTGTACAGAAGAAAACCGTCCTGCATCAGGTGAAATATGCTGCACATCATTGTCCTGAAAGAAAGTACCCAAGGTTACCTCTATGTCTTCATTCATGGTGTAGGTGATGGTACTATTTATACCGTATCCATTGCGCGCTCTTTCAGTAAAGGGATTGGTCTCTTCAGCCGTTGCATCAAAAAATAACAGTGAGTCAGCCGCAATTTGCCTGTTCTCATCTAAAAGATATACGTCCGTCTCAAAACGTTTTAACGTGCGGTAGTTACCTGATAATCGTACTTTAAGTTTGTCTTGAATACCAAAACTTAACGAAGCCATTTGGATTAACGACTCGTTTGTCCCTCCTTGTACATCAGCCATTACTTGTAGATTATTTTCATCTACTTCCTTTGTAAAAATATGGATAATCCCTGACGAGGCATTCTGTCCATACTGCATGCCCGCCGCACCACTGACCACCTCTATTTTCTCTATGTCATGAAGTCCAATCCCTAACGATTCCCACTGAATCTCTCCATCGAGGGCATTGTTCATAGGAATGTTATTCACGAGTAACAAGGTAGCATTACTCTGAATATCACGTAAGCCACTCTGACTATTTGTATAAGGACTATTTCTGATGTAAACTTCATAGTTGCCATTTTGCATTTGGCGTGCAATGACATTAGGCGCTAAGCGTAGCGCCTCTGGAATACTGATTACACCAGAGGCAGCAATCTGCTCAGCAGTAATAATATGTACAGATAACGGAACCTGATAGGGTACTTCTTCTTCTAAAGAAGCCGTGTAGGACAAGGCTTTTTTATTACCCTCTACCTCTAGGTTAAGAATGTCTTGCTCCACAGTTAAGATTAAAGGGACTTGAGAGGTATCTTTTTGTGCGATAGCTGCTCCTAGCTTTATGAGTAGTAGGCCCGTGTAAATGTATTTCTTCATGTAAACTTTAAATTTAGAAGTCGCAGCCTTGGAAGGTGAACTCAAGAGAATAAAAGCCTCTTTGTTCCACGGCTATTTCTTCCTCGTTGTTGTCGAAAAGCTAGACTTCTCTTTCTGATTTGGCAGAATTGAGACGTATTTCTTCTTCAACAATATTATGCTCTGGCAAAAAAGGTCTAGGTTCATCGATAATAGAACCAAATACTAAAAGGGCTACATCTGGATCGAACAAGGCATAAGGGCTCAGGAAATCATCGTAGCCAAATTGGCTATATAGATCACCATTCTGATCTCTCGCTTCGACAATATCGCCTCTATCGTTGTATGCGTAAGTATAAGATTCTATCAAATTAGTCTGTAGCAAATCACTAAAGGCCGACCACTGTACAAGCCGATCGCCTGCATAAGTAAAGCGCCAAACACGTTGAAGTCCCTCCGTTGGAACAGTGTACCTAATAGCACTTACTCTACCATTCTGATAAGCATAATTGTAAACGCGTAATACATTACTCTCATCATCTATTAGTTGTGCGTTGGTAATATTACCGCTACCATTGTAAGAGATATTCCAAGTGGTATTGTTGAAGTCTGGTGTACCAAAATCGCCCTCGTTCCGAATAGTAGCTAATTGCCCTCTTGAACCATAGGTAAAAATCTGGCTACCACCCAAAGTATTGAAGTCAATACGACCTACCTTGCAAGAAGGGGTAATAAGCGGGGTTACTTCAAGTGTATTAGAATATTCAGAAACGATCTCTAAGCGCTTTGACCTTAACCGAACGTAGTAAGTTTCTCTAAAGTCAAGCCCATTGATTTCTGTATCGCCTCCTAATACCTCTCTGCCATCATAATCAGTAAGTATGTTCTCAAAGGCTGCATCGGTGGCTACGTCTACTAAATAACTAGTAGCATCAGTTACTTCCTCCCAGTTAGTGGTAAAACGAATCGCTGTGCGATCAGTAACATTAGTGATAAAAGGGGCTGCTATGAAGTTTTGAGTAGTGGCTTCAATAACATTAGAATTATCGGAAATGTTATTCTCTCTTCTAGAGCGTACACGGTAGTAATAAGTTCTATTTACTTCTACCCCTACTACCAAGAAAGCTGTCCCTTCTACTACACGTGCTTGATAGCTTTCTACATAATCATTGAAGTTGGGGCTTTCAGAGACATCTAGTAGATAGTCAACAGCCCCTTCTACTGGCTCCCAGCGGGCTATAAAGCTTGTAGCACCTACCTCAATAGCCTCTAAGGCAACAGGGCTGGGCTTAATGAAATCTTGCCTTGCATCTTGACAAGATAGCATTGTCAACCACATAATGGAGAAGAAAACGATGCGTCGACTTGTTTTATGAATAGTGTGCATAATTTTATTTAGTTTTCATTATATCCTCTCAGATTCCTTAGGAGTAACTCATAAAGCTGATAAAATGAGCAAGAAATTCTTATTTCTACGCAAAATTACATTAAAATATGAATTATGTGTACCTCCATCAAAAAATTATCGCTAAAAGTTTACTAAAAACTTAGCCATAAATATTATAGATAAAGGCATTTTTCAACTTATTGATAAATCACTACATCTGAGGGTGATACAAAGAATAACCATAATAATCGAAGATAAAATGAGATAGTTAAGATTTAAGATTACGAATTTCTTTTTTGAGTTGCTCTACTTTTTTACGATAATCGTCAATTTCACTTTCTTGTTGTTTACTAAAATCGGTGGCGCGCTCTTGTATACGCTTCATCAAGTCAATGGTCTTTACACGACTTTTATCTGTACTTACCTGTCGGCTTACGTCTCTTGTAAGAATCGCTACACCAATGATATTGTCACGATCGTAAATAGGGCTCAAGGCCACTTCAATAAAACGATTTTGGATTTGATCGATCGTATTAACTACTTCCCCCTTCAAAGCCTTGTCACAAACTGCTTTCCAGTGAGGAATCTGCTCTGGCGGAATCAGGGTGAAGACGTTACAACCTATGTCGATCCCCTTATCGCCATATTGGTCTTGTAAAAGTTTATTAATGAGTGTAATGTTATAATCTTTATCGATCGCCATTATGCCATCGCTCGCATTGTCAATCACAGAACGCACCCTTGCTTCTCTCGTAGTCAATTCTTCATTCTTATCGAGCAGTTCTTTTTGCAACAAACGAAGTTCCTCTAGGCTTATTTTTAGTTTACGCTCTCGGTCTTTAAGCGCCTTGGTACGGGCTTCTAGTTCGCTGATGAGTTTTTGCTTCACTCGCTCATTTTCTTTGAACTTTGTTACATTTTGTGCAAAAATCGCCACGCCAATTACCACACCATCTTGGCTGTAGATAGGATTATAGTGTAGTTCAAAAAAAGCCTCCTCTATTTGCTCATCAACCGTAAACTTATTGCCTTCTAAAGCTTTATCGACATACTTTTTGCGCTGTGCCACGAGGGCTTCAGGGATGAGCCGTAAGTAATTCATACCTCTTTGTACAGATAACCCCTTGGCCTCATAATACGCTTGGAAGGGCCGGTTCATACTTAATATCTTGTATTTGAAGTCTACAGAAACCATGGCGTCGTCTAGGTTATCAATCAGTGCCACGAGATTGGCTTCTTTATCTCTTAATTCTTCTTGTAACACAAGCATTTCATCTTGCGTAGCTTGTAACTCTTCTAGGTTCTGCCTCAGTTCTTCTTCTTGCGCTTTTAACTCTTCATTGTGTTGCTGTATTTCTTCTAAGAGATTACTTGGGTGAGTCGCAGCCCATCTTTTTACCAAAACGACGACTTGTTGTTGTGTAGGATAGAAAATCACTTCTTCAAAAGGGTGCTGCTCTGAGGGAGTTATAGTGAGCGTCGTTGTTTGACCATCAAAAGCTTCTTGCAAGGCGTCGCGCCAGTCTCCTAGAAAGGTGGTTGGTAGAAGCGCCAGTATATTCTTGTGTAAAGCAATGTGTGAGGCATAATGGCGTTGGAAACACTCATTCCACAACAACACCTGCCAATGACGATCAATAACGACGATGGCATCTTCTGAGAGATTCATCCAAGCGGTAAAGCGCTTTAGCTGTGCTTTTGATTTACTTCTTTGTTGTAAAAACAAAAAATAAGCATAAGCAATCAGCAGTAGTGGGAGTAATACTTGCCAAATTTGATAAAGTCTGGTATAAAAAGGACGCGTTTCAAGCCAAGCCTCTCCTACAATAGTAAAACCTATTTGTACAACCAGTACAAATAAAATTATCGAAAAAATATAATTCCACTTACTTAGATTCATCATTATACCTAAAAAATGAACAAGGCAAAGGTATATCTAGGTTCACTGCGTTTACCATTCTTTGTTAAACGTATCAATCTATAGAAATGATACATCTTATTAGTAATAATTTGTAAATTATAATAACGAATTAATTAATAGAAACGTCATTAAACTACTTATCTTTGTGATTAACTTTATTCCCACCAGTCAAGTGCAGTAGGAACGGGTTTATTTATGAAATTAAAAAACATCATTATAGGTACAGCTTACCTACTTCTTGTCAACTTGCCATTGTTAGCCTTTCAACAAACAGGCTTTAGCAATGTGGAAGAAACCTATCTTCCTGATTCTATTCCCTACATCATTGTTGATAAAATTTCCTTTGTGGGGAATAAAAAAACGAAGGAGGTTATTTTAAGAAGAGAGTTAGGGATTAAAAAAAATGATACACTCCTTACAGATGACTTACGTGAGCGTTTATTATTAGAAAAAAATAAGATTTTCAATACTGATTTATTTATCACAGTAGATGTACAGTTAGCCATCACAACGCCCTCTCCTTACTATGAGATAAAATTTCTGCTCAAAGAGCGTTGGTATCTATTTCCAGTGATTGTTTTTGAGCTAGCCGATCGGAACTTTAACGAGTGGTGGCGCGATAGAGGAGCAGATCTGAGTCGTACAAACTACGGCATACGCTTCGTTAAGCGAAATGTACGTGGGAGAAACGAAACCGTGGAAGCCTTGATACAGCGAGGCTTTACGGAGAAGTATGAGTTCTTTTACACCTTCCCTTATCTTGATAAAAAGCAACTCTATGGCTTGGAGTATAAAATTTCTTACTCAGAAGAAAAAGCCATTGCTTTTCGTACCTTCGACAATGTGCTCGACTTTGTTCCTCGCTCTGAAGATGTCTTACGTGAACGCTTCTATACGTCGATCCGTTTGAGGCGACGAGATGGCTTTTATAAGTTCCACTTTTTAGAACTACGCTATGAAAATAACAGTATCGCTGATACTATTGCTCGGCTAAATCCCAATTACTACTTAGATGGGAAGCAAACACAGCAGTTTTTACGCGCTAAGTATGAGTTTCTTTATGATCGTAGAGACGTTACCTACTACCCTTTAAAAGGGCACTTTGCGCGGTTTTCCTCCACCAAGTTCGGTGTGTTTTCTAGGTCTGATATTGATATGCTGACTTTTACGGCCGAGTATGATCATTACTTCCCTGTAACCCAAAAACTATTTGGAGAGGTAGGTTTTACAGGTAGATTACTTTTTCAAAACAAGCAACCTTATGCACAAGCGCAGGGGCTTGGCTATGGAGATAACTTCATCAGAGGGTACCAATTCTATGTCATTGATGGGCAACATTACGTATTAGGACAAGGAGCCCTAAAGTGGGAGTTACTGAATTTACGTAAGACGCTCCGTTTTATTCCCATCAAAGAGTTCCAAACGGTTCCACTGGCCGTATACTTCAGAATGTATGCGGATGCTGGTTACATTGAGGATAATATCTTCCAAGAGGTCACTAATAACCAGCTAGCCAACCAATGGCTATACGGAGCCGGTATGGGGCTTGATATTGTCTCTTTCTACAATTTAGTCATACAGCTTGATTTCGGTATCAATGCCTTAGCCGAAACTGGTTTCTTTGTTAATATCAGTGGCACTTTCTAGGTAAGTTGTTACTATACTGCTTCCTTCGTATCTTTGAGTAAATACTTTTCAGTTGACTTCTTTCTCCTATGTATAAAATAAGCTTTTCTCTTTTATTTGTAGGGTTGCTTGGCTGTACCCAAGCACAGCCCCCTTCTGATATCGAACGTATTGTCACCACCCTAGCAGCAGACGACATGGAAGGACGTGAGGCTGGCACACCTGGTGCAAAAAAAGCGGCTGACTTTATCGCCGAAGAGTTTCGTAAAGCTGGTTTATCTTATTTTGATAACCTTAGTACTTTTCAGCAGCCTTTTCAATTAATTGAAAATAAAGTTACGATAGAAGCATTACAAATTAACGATCAACCTAGTCAGTATAAGGAAATCTTCATTGTGGCCAACACACCTACCATCAAGGTCGATCGGCTGGAAGCAGTACGTACACTTCGTATTAGCGCACAGGACAATTTTAGCCAACGCTTCAATACCTTTAAGGATACTACAGGGCAATGGGTCGTATTGGTTGACCCTGTTCATCATGCTACTTTTAAAAAGTACCGTACTTTTTTTCAACGCACCCAAACCTCTCTGGGAGATTCATCTACCTCGCGTGCCTTGGTGTTTCTTTTGGAGAAAGCACCTATCAAGACATTACAAGTTACAGCTACTAATACGCTTAAGAAGCGTAACCTACAAAACGTGGTGGGGCTATTGGAAGGAAAAAGTAAACCTAAAGACTTCATCATTTTTTCTGCCCATTATGACCATATAGGCATACAATCGCAAGCTGTCAATGGGGATCGTATCGCTAACGGCGCTGACGATGATGCTTCTGGCACCACAGCCGTGATTGCCTTGGCAAAGCATTATGCCCAAACCAAAGAAAATGAGTGTACCCTAGTATTTGTAGCCTTTACTGCTGAAGAAATCGGCGGATATGGCTCTCAGTATTTTGCACAACAAGTGAATCCTGAAAAGGTGATCACTATGCTTAATTTTGAGATGATTGGTAAGCTAGCTACCTTTGGGCAGAAAAGCGCTTTCCTAACGGGTTTTTCTATGTCGAACTTAGGAGAGCTTCTACAGAAAAACTTAGAAGGCCACGACTTCCAACTCCATCCTGATCCTTACCCAAACCAAAACCTATTCTACAGATCAGATAACGCTACCTTGGCACGTCTAGGCGTACCTGCTCATACTCTCTCTACTGCCCCCATCGATGAAGACCCCTACTATCATACGGTAGATGATGAAGTAAATACGCTTGATATCACTAATATGACGACCGTGATCGAGGCTATTCCTATCGCTATAAAAAGCATCGTAAAAGGTCAAGAGGCCCCCACTCGCTTGCCAAGCGAATAACACCTCTGTGCAATCCAATACTCCTTCTACTTCGTATATATACTTTAGAAGTTGCTTTGTAAAAAGGCGGTTCAGTACTCCCTTAAGTATTTTACTAAAGCCTTGTTTACCGTTGTCAGGTTGTTTAATTTAGGGGCCTATCTAATTTTTTAAGCTTGTTTTGAATACATTACAACATATGGATGAGGCTAATTTGGTGAGTTTACTGAAACGTAAAGATCCCAAAGCATTTGAACTATTGTATGATAATTATAGTGGCGCGCTGTATGGCGTTATCTTGAAAGTACTGCATAATAAAGCGCTTTCAGAGGATATTTTGCAGGATGTATTTGTAAAAATATGGAACAATATAGAACAATACAACACGACAAAAGGTAAACTATACACATGGATTATTAATATTGCTCGTAATACAGCCATAGATAAATTACGATCTAAGTCTTATAAGCAAGAAGAGGTAAATAGAGGAATAGACGATACACCTACACTACATGATCATGGTTCCTTCAGTACAAAACAAAGCACGGATGCGATTGGTTTGGGTAGATGGGTAGAGCGACTGAAAGAAGAACACAAGATAATTATAGATCTTATATACTTTAAGGGGTATACACAGTCAGAAGTTGCCAAGGAGTTAGAGATTCCCCTAGGTACCGTAAAAACAAGAGTAAGATCGGCACTCAATCATTTGAAAGAATTAATTAGATAGTACATTGAACGTTAAAAACTACATAGAATCAGGTATACTTAGTTTGTATGTGTTGGGGATCGCTACAGAGGAAGAGGCAGAAGAGATAGAACAGCTAGCCGCCACACATCCTGAGATTAAACAAGCACTCACTGAACTGCAAGAGGCTATGGATCATTATGCAGCACAGTTTGAGGTAGCACCTCCTGCTCATTTAAAAGAGAAAGTACTTAACCAACTCGCTACTCAAACCACTACTTCCTCCGACGATCACGATCCGTCGCTTTCGGCGCAGGGAGATGCTTCTTTAACACCCTTGGGGAAACGTTATAATCCCTTCTTGGTAGCAGCTTCTTATATACTTTTAGCCTTAAGCTTTTTACTAAATATTTATCTCTATAACCAATGGAGCGATAGCGAAAGGGCTTTAGCATTGGCTAGGTCAGAGCAATACGACATGGCACGCAGCTTAGAAGTACAAAATACGCAGTTTACTGAAATGGAAGAAGAGATCGCTATTCTCAAAAATCCAAACAATACCATCATCACCTTACAGGGTGTAGAAGAACTAGCCCCTAAGGCCACAGCCACTATTTATTGGGATAAATCTAAAGAAGAAGCGTATATTTATACAGCTTCCCTTCCCGCTCCTCCGGCTGGTAAGCAATACCAACTCTGGGCAGTAGAGGATGACATTGTATGGGATGCAGGTGTATTTGATTTGGGGCTAGTACAAGAGGTAAAATGCAGACGTAAACCTACACAGTTCATCATCACATTAGAAAAAGCAGGTGGTGTTCCTAAAGCTGAGGGTGCTATTTACGCCGTTGGCGATGTACAGGGTTAAGTACGAATATTTTCCTCTATTCTTTTTCTTTTTTTAAGAACAAATGTAAATTCGTTACTCAAATTATTTGTGCTATTTACTTTGCTCTATGCCGTTTGCTTCTAGTCGATTTATACAACTGGTTTTCATTTGTTATTTACTCGTAATCCACACCATCCCTCTCTTTGCACAGACACCGCAATATTTTAAAGATAAATACCAGTTTCCAATAAGCACCCCTGTGTACCTCACGGGCAATATGGGCGAAATCCGTCCCAATCATTTTCACGCAGGGCTGGATGTTTTGGGAGACAGTAGAACGCCTGTTTATGCTACTTACGATGGCTATATTGGTCGAATCAAGGCCTCTACTTATGGCTATGGGAATGTGATATACATTACGCATCCAACCACTAACCACATTACGGTTTATGCACACTTGAGCCGTTTTAGTAGTACAATAGGACAATACGTGCGTAAAAAGCAATATGAAGCCACCTCTTTTGAAGTAGATCTCTACCCACAGCCTCAAGAAGTACCTATCAAGAAAGGACAGCTTCTAGGTTATGTTGGTAACACAGGTGCTTCTTTTGGCGCGCATCTTCACTATGAAATTCGTAATGGTAACGAAGCCGCCCTCAACCCACTCCTCTTTTTCGAGAACCTCGTTCAAGATCGTCTAGCACCCATCATTCAAAATATAGGAATTGTACCGCTCTCTCCTGAGGCGCGTCTTTCAGGTAAGTACCAAGAGCAACGCTACCAGGCACGTAAGCAAGGTAATAATCACTATACCATACCTACTATCCAAGCATATGGCGCTATTGGTTTTGAACTACGCACTTATGATATCGCCAACCAAGCAAGCAATACCTACGCTACTACCAAAGCTTTGATCAAAGTAGATGGAAAGACGCTCTTCCAGTATGACATTAACAACTACCCCATGGACGAAGCCTACGCTATGAACGCTCATATCAATTATCCTTTTTATAAAAAAACGCGTCTCAGTTACCAAAAACTGTACAGTACTGATGGTAACTATCTAGATATTTACCAACATAAAAACCAAGGAAAGCTTCGGGTAAAGGCAGGGCAACTGTACGATATATTGATAGAGGCGCACGATGTCCATGGGAATGTCAGTACGGTGGCTTTTAAAGTAAAAGGGGTAGCCCCACCCAAAGCGCAGTTTGTACCTGATTACAGTCCTAGCTAACCACGCATCACACCAATCCTACATAAAGAGACGTTGCTCTTTAAAGTACAAGGGCTACGAAAACTTGACCAGCCTTTAACTGCTTACTTCAATGGCATTCAGCAGCCCATTCCCTTGGCCTACATGGAAAAAAAACAAGCCGTTTTCTTATGGGATATTAACCAAGGTTTACCTGATGCTGTTCGTGTAGGTGAAGCGAATTTACGCTTAGATAAATACCGCTTGATTCCCTCTAACACAGTGTACGGCTATCGAGATACTTTCTTCAATATATTATTTGCCAATGATGCGCTCTTTGATACCACTGCTATGAAGATACAAGCCAACAGGTATAATTTACAGATTGGTGAGGCCACCACCCCTTTGGCTAGAAGTATCGAGGTGATTTATCATTATAAGAAAGCGGGGTTATCCTTTCAAGATAGAGATCGATGGGCAGTTTATTACCAGAGTGGTCGCCACTTACCTACTACTTGGACGGATAGCACCGTTACCTTTCAAACTAGGTATTTGGGTAATTTTAAAATTCGTAAGGATGTAACGCCGCCTCGTATTGTACTACGTAGTAAATCTACTAAGCGATGTAGCTTCTCAATTGCCGATGGTTTGGCTGGTATTCGCCGCTTCAAAGCTACCCTTAACGGACGGTTTATCCTGATGCAGCACGAATCGAAAGCGAACCTTATTTGGACTGATCCTGCCTATCCTCAACCGTTAAAAGGTACGTTTGTATTACGTGTATGGGATAAGATGGGTAACATGGCTTTTTATGAAACCCAGTTGTAGGTAATTTTTTGATTATGGGAAGAAAAAAGCTAGTACGTTTTACAGACAATGCGCTCCAACACAATGTAATTGAGGAAGGAAAGCCTTTTTTTGAAAACTGTAAAGGGAATTGGCAAGCAGAGCATTTTGGGAATACCAACCCACTAGTGCTTGAATTGGCCTGTGGTAGAGGAGAATATACAGTAGGTTTAGCAGCTATTTACCCAGAAAAGAATTTTATTGGGGTAGATATCAAAGGAGCACGCATTTGGAAAGGAAGTAGTATAGCCCTAGAACAAGGCCTTACCAATGTAGCTTTTTTGCGCACTTACATCCAAAACCTTGATCATTTCTTCTCACCCAACGAAATACAGAGTATTTGGATTATCCACCCTGACCCACGCCCTAGAAACAAAGACGCGAAGAGGCGCTTAACACACCCTCGGTTTTTAGCGATGTATAAGCAATTACTCTCCGCAGATGGTTATGTACACCTCAAAACAGATAATTCAGGTCTGTTTGACTACACCCTAGAAGTACTCCAAAAGCAACCCATTAAAAACTTGACCTTCACAAGAGACTTGTACAGCTCTCTGCTAGCAGCAGCACACCACGGCATTAAAACAAAGTACGAAAAAGCTTTTGAGGCAAAAGGCTTTACAATCAACTATTTAAAGTTTCAATTTCAAGAAGAAATATAAAAATACTTTAGAGGTATCTATTCAAGAGACAATATTCACTTTTCATTCCTTAAAAAAACCTTCGCTATTGGCCACCTTATCTAACTCTTGGCGCACCAATCAGAACGAAAATTTTAAGAGAATTACTGTGATACAGCACATAAATCTGCCTGTAGGCGATCTACTAAAGGATGTAATGCATAAGACTTAGTTGCTATCTGCAATACTGCTCTTATACCACTCACATTACTTACGAACACAGCCTCAGCACTAAGCAGTTGCTCCCAAGTGAAAAGTCCTTCTTGACAATGTAAGTTATTTTGGGCAGCCCACTGGATGATTTGGTGGCGCATCACCCCTACTACACAACCTGCTTCTGGCGCAGGCGTATACAAAGTATTCTCTTTCAGCCAAAAAATATTTGACGCAAGGCACTCACTTACATATCCATTAGTGTCAAATAGGATTACCTCGTCTACGTCTGCTTGTGCTTTGAACATGCCAGCCATTACATAAGACAGTGCACTCAGGGTTTTGAAAGCAGAGACGGGTGTGTAACAAAGAGGCATATCACGGTATGCCATAGCACTTCTGATAGGCTGTAACTGATACGTGGTGGGCTCACTCATCAACATATATTGAAGTTGATGTTGTTGAGGCGTATAACGACCGCCCTCAGCACGCCAGACCATCCATTTGACACGATACAGAGTTGATGGCGCAGTTCGTCTAATCATTTGTTGGATAATGTCGTGTACGTAGTCAGACGTTACCTGAGGGGGCTGCGCCAACTGAAAAGCTTCTACAGCCTGTGTAAAACGCGCCCAGTGGCTTGTCCAAAAACGAATCTGCTGCTTATCCGCTATCATCGTTTCAAAAAAGCCGTCACCATACAGCCACCCTCTATTATTGGTAGAAAGTGGCAGCGCTGCTTGGTCATAAAAGCGATTCTCAAAATAGATCATCTCCTAAAATTGTTTTACTGTGACACACTTTTGTTCATTACTGAACGTTTTCAAAACATAGATTTTCTTAAACACGGGTAAAATGGTCTCTCAGAGGGTATTTGATCACTCTGGTATTGAGATTGGAAACCTATACGCAACCTTTTCCAAAAGAGGGTTGTCTAAAAAAAGAGTTACAAGAAAATTAGCGAACGGTAGCGGATATTCCTAATAAGTGCGCTACTTGCACAGAAAGTCTAAAGCTTATTATATGTTTCAAATATTGGTTGGTATATGAGTGAGCGTAGTAGTATATTCGATATGATTGGTCCTGTGATGATTGGGCCCTCCAGTTCACATACGGCAGGCGTAGTGAGAATTGGTAGAGTAGCACGAAAGCTGCTTGGTCAACTGCCCCAAGAAGCGAGCATCACCTTTTATAATTCTTTCGCCCGTACCTACGAAGGGCACGGCAGTGATAAGGCGATTATTGCTGGTTTGTTGGATTTCAAAACAGATGACAAACGTATTAAACACGCTTTTGAAGAAGCCAAGCAAGCCACCTTACAATATACATTCAAGGCAGTAGGTAATGCCTCAGCACTTCATCCTAATACCGTTAAGCTGGCGCTGATGACACCAGACCGTAGCATTGAGGTGGTGGGTGAAAGCAAAGGAGGCGGGCTCATCAATATTGCCTCGTACAATGGCTTTAGGGCTGACTTCTCCGCCTCTTCTCACACACTTATTGTACTGGCTGACGACGTAAAAGGAAGCATTGCTTTTATCTCTGATGTACTAGCCCACGATGACTGTAATATCGCCTCTATGACCGTTTCGCGAAAGGGAAAAAATGACCTAGCTTGTCAGTTTTATGAGATGGACTCTGGCATTACACCACTTACGCTAGAATATCTTAAGCACTTAAAGTGGGTAAAAGAAGTCATTTATTTACCAGATATAGACTTATAGCCTGCCCTCTATTTTTTATAAACCTGTAATGATTCATCAAACTTTGCTACACATACTACATTATGCAAGAGAATTCTTATCAAAATCGTCCTTTAAACCTTCAAACAAATAGATTTCGTATGAAATTAATCCACCTTAAAGCCTACCTATTAGGTTTGTGTCTTTGTACGCTTTCAATGGCTACTGCACAACAAGCACCTGATAAAAACCAATGGAGCTTAAAAGAATGCATTGATTACGGCATAGAAAATAACCTTACGATCAAACAAAGCCAACTACAAGTACAAAGCAGTCAGAGTACTTTCCAACAGTCTAGAGAAGGTAGGTTGCCTACCGTTACAGGAAGTGCAACACAGAGTATTGCAAGTGGACGTTCCATTGATCCTTTCACAAATGAACCTTTAACTGAAACAATTAATTCAACTAGACTAGGTTTGAATGCTAACTGGGTACTTTTTAATGGTTTTAATCAAACCAATACGATTAGACAAAACGAAACTAACTTCCAAGCCGACCAGCTCGATGTAGAGCAATCTAAAAGGGATATTTCCCTTAATATCGCTACCGCTTATTTACAGGTATTGCTCAACCAAGAATTATTGAATGCCTCTCAGAACCAAGTATTGGCTACTAAAGGACAGCTAGAACGCACCCAAAAACTCTTTGAAGCGGGAAGCATCGCAGAAAATGAAGTGATCGACCTAAAGGCACAATTGGCTAATGATGAGATTTCAGTAACCACAGCACGAAACCAACTAAGCATCGCGAAGGTCAATTTGATGCAACTGATGAACTTACCCGTACAACAAGATTTTGAGGTAATACAGGTAGACGTAGCCCAAATTGATAATCCTTATGCTAGTGAGTCTCCACAAGCTATTTACAGAGAAGCAGTAGGAGAACAATACAATGTACAAAGTGCTGACCTACGTATCAAAAGTAGTGAATATGCCGTAAACAGTGCCAATGGGAATCGAATTCCTAGTTTATCCCTAAATGCTAGCGTTTCTACACTTTATTCAAGTGCCGCACCTACTCAAATCCTTGATCCAGATGGTACTTTCTCTACTGTCATCACTCCTATTGGCTTCCTAGGTAGTAATCCCTCTGATACTGTGTTTACTAGCCAACAAATACCCAATGGAGAAAACGTAGATAACGGTTTCTTTAATCAACTTGATTTCAATTTACAATCTTCGGTAGGACTTACTTTAACAGTACCCATCTACAATGCTGGTCAGATACGTAACAATGTAACCCAAGCCAAGATCAACAAAAAAATAGCCGAATACCAATCAGAGAACGTGCGCATCCAACTACGCCAAGATATTGAGCAAGCCTATAACGATATGCGTGTAGCCGCTACTACTTATGATGCTCGTGAAAGACAGGTAGAATCGTTACAACTCGCTTATGAAACTACCGAAACAAGGTTTAATGTAGGTGCGGCTAACAGTGTAGATTTCAATCTGGCTAAAATCAACTTAGATCGTGCGCGCGCCGATCTTATTCGTGCAAAATACGACTATGCCTTCCGTATAAAGGTACTAGACTTCTACGTCAATAAACCTTTAGACTTCTAGTCGGTTTAATACATAGAATAGTTCATTCGATAAAAATCTGAAGAAAGCCTTCAGATTTTTTTATTTGTTTGTAACAAACCAACTCAAACGCTTACTTATTTAAAAAGGAGTTTCCTTGAAAGCCTAATTACTATACTTTAAACCTTGATTTATACACATGGCTAAGAAAAAGTCAAATCGTATCGTCCTCTACTTGGTAGGGGCTGTTGTTTTTTTAATTATTTTCGCTGTGGTTGGTAGGCGACTCGGTTGGATTGGTGGTAAGCAACAACCCACCGTTGAAATTGCTACCGTACAGCAAGCTGATATTACCGAAAAAGTAAGTGCTTCAGGTAAAATACAACCAGAAGTAGAAGTGGTTTTAAGCCCAGATGTATCTGGTGAAATCACAAAACTTCCTATCAATGAAGGTGACTCTGTAGAAAAAGGGGAATTGCTACTACTAATCCGACCAGATAATTATCAAGTAGCTGTGCAACGCGCAGAGGCCACCTTGAATACCAATCGTGCCAATTTGGCCCAATCTAGAGCGAGGGTATCACAGGCAGAAGCACAGTTGGTAAGAGCCAAAGCTAACTATGACCGTAACAAAGAGCTTTTCGAGCAAAAGTTCATTTCTCAGGCAGAGTATGATCAGATTTTGGCCGATTATCGCGTAGCCCAACAGGAGTTACAATCAGCCCGCCAAAATGTAGTAGCCTCACAGTTTACAGTACAAAGTGCGCAGGCCAGTGTAAATGAGACGATCGACAATCTCTCTCGTACTTCTATTTATGCACCTATGGGTGGTATCGTTTCTAAATTGTCGGTGGAACTAGGAGAACGAGTGGTAGGAACCGCCCAAATGGCAGGTACGGAGCTCTTACGCATCGCCAACTTAAACGATATGGAGGTGATTGTTGATGTAAACGAAAACGACGTGGTACGAATTTCCCTAGGAGATACAGCCTTGGTAGAAGTAGATGCCTATGCCTCAAGAGATAAGCCATTTAAAGGAGTAGTTACCTCTATTGCCAACACCGCTACAGATGCCCTATCGGCAGATGCTGTGACAGAATTTGAGGTAAAAGTACGCATCTTACCAAGTTCTTATAAAGACCTGATCGAGCAAACGAATAACCCCTTTCCTTTTCGACCTGGTATGACTGCCAGCGTTGACATTATCACTGAAAGCAAGCAAAACATCCTTAGTGTTCCTATTTCGGCCGTGACAGCCAAGCTACCAGAAGAAATGGAGACGACTTCTTCTAAGAAAAAAAGAACCAAGCAAGTAGCACAAAAAGAGGAGACCAGCGAAAAGGATGATCGCGTCAAGGTAGTATTTGTCTATAATAAGAAAAACCAGAAAGTAACCCTTAGAGCGGTAGAAACGGGTATCGCCGATTTCAATAACATTGAGATTATCTCTGGCTTGAAAAAAGGAGAAATTGTTGTGGCAGGCCCCTTCTCAATGATCTCAAAAAAGCTGGAAAATGGACAAGAAGTAAAAGTAGAAAACAAGCAAAAAAAGTAAGGAAGCTATTACTTTTTTTGCAAAAAATTTATACAACTTAAGCTTTAGGGGCAACTAGAAGGGCATATTTTCGTACATAATTCGTATCTTGCAGGTGGTAGTGGTAGGAATTTCTTCTACTATATCAGCCTTGAGTGTTTGAAGATTTCATTTTAAAATATAAGTTTTTTTAAATATCTTGCTTGTCTATGACGAATACTTCTTATCATATTCCCTATGACTATGTAAGAACCCTCTCCCGCCAACACTTTCAAGGGTTGGAGAAGTTAAATGATGACTACCTAAAAGGTTTTTGGAATGGGTACCATCAGCTTCCTAAAGAGCATTATGAAGGCTTTTTATCTGAGATTTCCCAACAGGAAAGTATTCAACAAGAAATAGAAGTACAACAAGCACACCTTACTGAAGTAGAAGAGGAAATAGCCACTAATCAAGTAGCACACAAAGCACTTTTTGAGGAACTTAAGCATATCGAGCACGCTTTTCAATACCAACAACAAATACAAGCACGTCGCTCTGAAGTCTTCTATCAAATCTCAAGAGATGAAGAAGCCTACATCCAAGAAAAGCAAAATCTACGTACCAAGCATTCTTTCCTAGCAGGTATTCTTTTTTTAATTGCTGGTTTTATCTTCATTTTGGGCGATTTAATCATCTCTCATGAGATTGTTGCCTATGCCCTCAATATTAAAAATAATATGGAAGCCTGGAGCTTCGCCGTAGGGCTAGCCATGGTATCTGTATTATTAAAGCCTGCTTACGATCGGCTTATCGAAATCCCTTACATACAAGGCAATCGACTTGCTAAGTCTATCTATATTATCTTCAAAATCTTCATAGTAGGTTTTGCCGTAGCTACCTTATTTATTCTAGGGCTTTTCAGGTATGAAGCTTACAAGACAGACAAAATCAAAGAAAATATTAACCAAACCATTAATACCTTACAAGCAGATGAGCTAGATGAGGAAACACTGGCAGAAATAGAACGCGAAAGTGAGAAAGCAAAGGAGCTAAGCCAGCAATTGGTTGATAGTGATGCAGGGCTTTATTCATTTATTTTATCTGGTATTATGTTCGCCGTAGCAGGAGCAGTTTGTTTGGGTATTAGCTTTCCCATACTGGTGGCTTATACACGTATTTGGTTCCAGATTCCCATGGCACTTCGTAAACTTGGTAAACAAAAGATTCCAGCTTTGCGCATTATTGAAGAAATTGAGAAAGAGTTAAGTGAGCAGGCAGCAAAACTAGCCGTAAAACAACAGGAAGTAGATGCTCTCACCCCTGTTGACGAACTAAAAGAACAGAAACGTACCTTACAAGATACCCTCTTAGCCCTTCATAAAGAATTACAAACTAAGAAACTAGAGAGCAAGATATTCCTGTTTACAGACGGTTATGAACGTGGCGCACACTGGGCAGAAGAAATTGAGGAGGTCTTAGAGGCACAAAAAGAAGAAGAAGAATACTCAAGAGAAGAGCTACTGGCTGTTAAGCAAGCACTACTCGATAAACGACAAAGGGAAGCAAAGAAAAAGGCACAACAACTAAAAGAACAAAAGCTAAGGCAAGCTGCCCTCAATCGCAAGAAGAAAGAGAAAGAGAAAGAAAAGGCTAGTATTCCTATTGAGGAAATCGTCGTTGACGATCTGATCAACACTTCTAAAGAAGACAAGCAAGAAGATACCACTACTACCCCAGAAGCAAAAGTTACTACCCAGAAAGTTACTCCGGAAAAAGCCAATCAAGAAGAAAATACTGAAGCGACAGAGGTAGACGATAGCGACTTTTTTAGTAGCAAGCTGAAAGATAAAGTTAATAAAACCAACAAAAGACTAAGATAGCCCATTAAAATGGCCCTTATTGCGTATGAGCACTTTTAAATACCCAGCCCTTTTACAAGGTATTTTTTGGATACTAGCAGGCTTTGCTATGAGCCAATGTGGCTCTCCTGAAAAGCAACCTGCTACTCCTCCTCCGCCTAAACCTAGCATACATTCACTTATTTTTATAGACAAAACCGTCAGCTTTGATATGAGCGATGGCTACGGGCTTAAAAAGTACGAACAAATTATCAAGCAAGTAGTACAAGAGAATGTCCATCAGAAAGATGACCAAATAGAAGTCTATTTTATTCATGAAAATACTGCTCAGGCGAAAGTATTTTCTACTAAAGCCAAGGCGAGTCTAGGCGATACTACACAAATGAACCCTACTGATGTGGAGCGCATTAAAAATGACTATGCGATGGCACTTAAAAAGGACAAACTCAGAATGGTAAAAAAATGCTTACAGGCCCTTAGTGAAGTGAATGAAAGCGATACAAAAACCCAAACTGATATTTGGGCCACAATCCCTATTATTGATAAAAAAAACAGTAAAAAAGAAGACGATACCATCCTGAAAGTCTATTACTTTAGTGACATGGTAGAGAGCATGCAAGGGGCAGAAAAACGAGACTTCCATGTCTCCCCGCCTAGTTCGGCTGAGCAAGCAAGAGAGTGGGCAGCAAAGGACGCCCAGAATTTTAGTGACGTAGACATCGAAGCAGCAGAGGTCTACTATATTCTTCCGTTCTCTCCACTGAGCTCTACTGAAGAAAATAACCCTCACGTGATGGTCTACTGGGAAAGACTCTTTACTGCGCTAGAAATAGAAGAAATCAACGAAATTACGATAGAAGAGTAAATGCGGCTTATTATATATCTGACCTTGATCGCTTGCTGGACAACCAATAACTACGTTGCTTACGCACAAGAAAGCAACCCTCTGGTTGATTGGTATGGTACCTGGCAAGGTGACTTACAGATTACTACTCCAGAAGGTAAGATACAAAAGATACCTATGGAACTACAAATCTACCCTACTGATTCTACAGGCTACTATCGCTTCTCAATTTTGTACAATCAGTCTCCTCGACACTACGTACTTCAAGAAGTAGATGTTAGTAAAGGGCACTATGTAATGGATGAGAAAAACGGTATTCTCTTGGATACCTACCTGATAAACCATACTTTTATAAGTCAATTTGAGGTAATGGGTAACTTATTGACCTCTTCTTACGAATTACAAGCAGATCGCCAAGCGATTATCTCTACCATCTACTCTTCTGGTACAAAGGTTATAAGAACTACTGGTAATCGCCCTGAAGAAGATATCCCAGTGGTGAGGTCGTTTCCTATTAAGGTACAACAACGAGCGACGCTGTCAAAGAAAAAATAAATTGAACCAAAGGCTGATTTTAAAAGTAAAAATAAAATACTATCTTTTATTATCAATTACTTATAACATTTTTCTATGCAAAGGACTGATTTTGATAAGTTCAGATATGTACTCGAACAAAGCAGTCTTGTCTCTACTACCAATACACAAGGAATTATTACCTCTATAAGTGCTGCCTACTGTGAGTACTTAGGCTACACAAAACAAGCCTTGGTAGGTAAACCTATGAGTTGCCTCTTGGCAGCCCATCCAGAGGTATTAAGTTATACCTCATTTTGGCCCTCAGTGATACAAGGGGAAGTTTGGCAGGGAGAGATGATTGAACAAACCAAACAGGGTAAAGCTTGCCGTATGGCCAAGACAATCATTCCTATATTTAATGAAGCTCAGGAAGCAGAAGAGGTGCTTCATATCAGTGTTAAAATAGCTAACTCATCTGACACGACTTCTTTACCTACTGAGCCCAACCATCTTCTACAGCAACAACGCTTTCGAGCACTTATCGAAAATCTCGATGATACGGTATTTTTACTAGATGAGCAAGGAAGCATACTCTACGCAAGCCCTTCCTGCGACAAGCAGTTTAGCTACCCAGCAGACGCCTTACTCGATCAGCCTTTCTCTACGCTTATTCATCAGGATGATGTAGATTTTATGCAAAAGCTTTTTAGCGAAGTACTCTCCACTACCCAAAGGGTATTCAGAGGGACGTGTAGGGTTGTAAAAGGAAACCAATCTTCCCACTGGGTAGAAATGAAAGCGCAGAACTTATTAAAAGACACCACAGTACAAGCAATTGTTATTTATACGCGCAACGTGACGAACCAAACCTTGGCCGAAGAAAAAATTCTGCTAGCCCTGGATGATGAGAAGAAACTAAATGAAGCGCTAGCACAAAGCGAGCAACGCCTTCAGCAGACCTTGGAGCTTATGCAAGAAACGCAGGAGCTACTCAGTCTACTCATTGAGCAGTCACCTATTGGGGTACAAGATTTTAATACCGAGGGGTATCCAATTAGTATGAATAAAACGCACGCGAAGCTTACCGGCCGCACCATAGCAGATATTAAAAACTACTGTATTTTAGAAGACCAGCAACTCGAAAATCTACAAGTCCTCTCTCATATTCGCGCAGCCTTTACTGGAAAAGCCGTCGAAATACCTGATTTTCAATATAGCCTTAAGTGTAAAGGAAGAGAAGAAAGAAGACTCTGGCTAAGAGCCTTTGCTTATGCAATTAAAGATACGCAAAGCAACATCAAGAATGTAGTACTCATCTATGAAGATATTGGTGAGCAAAAGCAAGCAGGGGAAGCCTTACGCGCTGCTTACAAAGCGCTTGAGGAAGCACAAGAGTTTGCTAAGCTAGGTAGTTGGTATGTAGACTTACGTACAGAACGTATCGAGTGGTCGAAGCAAGTCTTTTTATCTTTTGGGTTGTCAGCAGATGCCTCACCGCCTCAAGACCTAATTGCATTTAGGCAATATATTCATCCTAACGATCGAAATCTCCTAGAAAATACGGTCAAAAATGCCATTGCACTCAAGAAAGCTTATACACTTGAGTTAAGACAACTGCAACCGAATAATACCTACAAGTGGGTTTTAGCGAAGGGAAAGCCTCTTTTTGATGAATCGGGAGTAGTATATGCCTTTTCAGGCATCAACTTGGATATCCATGAGCGAAAACTCTATGAGGAACAATTACGTAATGCTTTAGAAAAAGAATTATTGCTCAATACAGAACTAGCCCAACGAGAAGAGCAACTGAGGGAAACCAATCGAAACCTCTCTAAGAGTAATGAAGAGCTTCGGAAAATCAATGCGGAGTTAGACCGTTTCGTCTATAGCGCCTCTCACGACCTAAGAGCGCCTATTGCTTCCGTATTAGGCCTCATTGCCGTTTCTAAGCTTAGTGAAGACGTCGATGAGATTCACAAGTACCTCGATTTACAGGAAAGAAGTATAAAAAAACTCGATAATTTTATCCAAGAGATTCTAGATTATTCTCGTAATGCACGTACAAAAGTACTCAAAGAGGAGATTGACCTAGAAACGATCATCGCTTCGGTTTTTGAACAACATACTTATATGGTCAATGCCCACGATGTACAGAAACAAGTACAGGTAAGCCAACCTGTTCCCTTTTACTCTGATCGTAATCGACTGGTTATTATTCTGAACAATCTCATCTCCAATGCTATCCGATACGCCAATATGCATCAACCACAAGCAATCATTAAAGTCAAGGCGCGTATTACTAAAAAAGAAGCCACAATTGAGGTAGTCGATAATGGCCAAGGAATTGGTGAAGAGCATCTTGACAAGATATTCGAAATGTTCTACAGAGCTACTGAAAAACAATCTGGCTCTGGTTTGGGTCTTTACATAGTAAAGGAGACTGTCGAAAAACTAGGTGGGAAAATATTTATCCGCTCCAAATTAAGCGAAGGCACACACGTTATTTTTGTGATTCCTAATACACATTAAACTAGCATACTGCTACTATGCAAAGCTACCCTGCTGTATACCAAGACCAACAAGGGCTTATTAAAACGAAGCTTTACAACGACTTCACGATGCTTTCTATGCAAATTCGAGGAGCAACGTTTGAGGGTGCTGCCCATCATACCATGCAACCTGCTCATTCACTTACCGAGGAAGTACGGACTTCTTTTACGTTTTATCAAGGCCACTTATCTAACTTTTCTCTTTTCTACCAAGTACCCATAGACATTATCGATACCTATAACTATAGTGTCCAAACCCATCCACTAGAGATAAAAATACGAGTAGGTAGCCCTACCGCTAAACAACCTGAAAAGCCTAAAATTGCCCTCTATGTAGCCCTTTACTTTGATAATTACCTTTACAGAACCAAAACAGGTAGCCCCTCTTTTAGGCAAGCATTTGATGAACTCCATTTGCAAATTCCAGAGGCATACCGCCTGAAATGCTGCTTTACCTGCGCATTCTCTAGCTATCATCCGCAACAAGAGACGCTCTTTGGCAATATGCTCTGTTTTAAAAAGCGCCCTTCCCTCTACAACCACGTTAAAAATGAGCAAGACCTAATAGGACTCATCCAAAAAGATACACACGATCTCGTACAAGAAACATTTTTATGCCCTACTTACAAGCTACGTGAGGAAGAAAGTTAAGGAATACTTCTCTAATGAGTAATCAAGAAACATTGAGGAGACACATAGCTATTATGATCACAGAGCAGTAAGAAGCAACGCTTAATGTTTACCTCTACTGCGAACTAGTATAACTTTTATAGGAGGGTTTCTCAAGAAATTTTTACTATCTTTTTATCTACTTTAGCGCATCTCTTTTACTGTAGTGATTAGCGTTGGCAGGTCTACTGTTTCTTGGGTACGTGCCTCCATGTTCTTTAGTGTAAAAGTTTGGGTAGCCATCTCTTCAGAACCTACCAACACCACGTAGGGTACGCCCTTCCTATTGGCATACTTCAATTGTTTGTCTAACTTTACTGCACTTGGGTAAATCTCAGCGTTAATTCCTACTGCTCTCACAGCTTCAAGTATGGGCAATAAATACTTTTCTGCAGTAGCATCAAAGTTCGTAAATAATAGTTGGGTAGTCGTTTCGGTATGCTCTGGAAACAGCGCGAACTCTTCCATAACATCATAAATACGGTCTAGCCCAAATGAGAAGCCTACCCCTGTAACATCAGGTAAGCCGAAGGCACCCGTCAAGTTATCATAGCGCCCTCCTCCACTAATACTACCAATGGTGGTATCGTGTACTTTTACCTCGAAGATAGCACCTGTGTAATAAGAAAGCCCTCTCGCCAGTGTGACATCGAAGGCTAGATTAGCCTGATCGGCAGGCTTACCTGTATAAGCTTCTAAATAAGTAAATACTTGTTTGAGTTCTGTGAGGCCTTGCTGTCCATCTGTAGAATCACCTAAAAAATCTTCTAGCAAGGTAAGTTTTTCAGTTAATGTACCTTGAAAGTCAAAAATAGGGGCTAGCTGCCTGATAGCAGTATCCGTGAAACCACGCGTTTGAAGCTCTTCCGTTACGCCTTCTCTTCCTATTTTATCAAGCTTATCAATCGCTACACAAAGCGCACCTTCTTTGCCTTTGGCTCCTATTTGCTCTGCAATACCTGTTAGTATCTTTCGATTATTCAGTTTGATGGTATACGGCGGTAAACGTAGTTTTTGCAACACTCGGTTTATCATCAATATAATCTCTGCTTCACAAAGAAGTGAACCTGTCCCTACTACATCTGCATCACATTGGTAAAACTCTCGGTAACGACCTCTTTGTGGAGAATCGCCACGCCAAACAGGCTGTATTTGGTAACGCTTAAAAGGCATTGCGAGGTCGTGTTGGTGCATTACAACAAAACGTGCAAAAGGAACAGTCAGATCGTAGCGTAAGCCCTTTTCAGCTATTTTAGACGAAAGGTGTTTATAACCTTTTTGAAAATCATCAGCCCGTGTTTTCTTCAAGAAATCACCAGAATTTAGAATTCTAAATAACAGTTGATCACCCTCTTCCCCGTACTTTCCCAACAATACAGAGAGGTTCTCTAAGGAGGGCGTTTCAAGAGGTAAAAAACCATAGCGCTGAAAGGTTTCTTTGATGGTATCTATGATGTAGTACCGCCTTACCATCATAGAAGGCGTGTAGTCGCGTGTACCTTTCGCTAAAGAAGGTTTTGGTTTAGCCATAAATGCGTCACGTTTATAAAAGTATGCTTACCGCAAAAATACAAGAAATTTAATGGGATGCTGTGCTGAAGTAAATTTACTTTTTGCCTTTAGAAGGATAATCTAGCTCATTACTTGGCATTTTACACAAAAAAGGTTATATTTGCCGACTATTAAAAGTAATCACTTCATTACATAAATTTAGAAAGCGATCATGGCCGTAACCCGACTGAAAAGAAAGCACATGAAAAATATAGCACGTGCAAAGGCGAGAAAGATTAGAATCAAGCGTTTGAACAGCAAACCTGTGGTTAAAAACATAGATATTGAGGCAATCAAAGAGGAATTTGCTGCAAAGAAAAGTAAGTAATCATCCCTTTTTGTACACTGCTTAAAATACCCTTTATGAGATATATGAAGGGTATTTTTTATGCCTATTATATTGTTTTCAAGTGCTAAATCTTTGAGGCGTAAAGAGCAGAATTGATACAAACAGGTTTCTGAGAAATTGAGATAAATAGTTTGACAATAACTAGAGAAATGTCTTTATTTGCACTGTGTTTTACTAAATTTTTAAACAACAATGTCAGAAATTTCAGAAAAAGTTAAAAACATCATCGTTGAAAAACTCGGTGTGGAAGCCTCTGAGGTGACGCCTGAGGCGAGCTTTGCCAATGACTTGGGTGCCGATTCTTTAGATACGGTGGAATTAATTATGGAGTTTGAAAAAGAATTTAATATCTCTATTCCAGACGACCAAGCAGAGCAAATCGCTACGGTTGGTCAAGCTGTTGCCTACTTAGAGTCAAACGTAAAATAATCGTCAAGTAAAACTTCCTATTTTACATTTAAACACTCGTAAATGAACCTAAAAAGAGTTGTTATTACTGGGATGGGTGCTATTACACCTATTGGCAATACGGTTCAAGACTATTGGAACGGATTGGTGAATGGGGTGAGTGGTGCTCGCCCCATTACTCGATTCGACGCAAGTAAATTCAAAACGCAATTTGCTTGCGAAGTCAAAGACTTTGATGTTTTACAATATTTAGAGCGCAAAGAAGCGCGTAAAATGGATCTATTTTCTCATTTTGCGTTGGCAGTCGCTGAACAAGCGGTGCAAGATGCGCAACTTAAGGTAGATCAACTCAATGAAAGGCGAGTAGGTGTCATTTGGGGATCGGGTATAGGCGGGTTACGTTCACTTCAAATGGAAGTGATAGATTTCGCCAGAGGTGATGGTACACCTCGTTTTAATCCCTTCTTTATTCCTAAAATGATTGCTGATATTGCCGCAGGGCACATCTCTATCAAATATGGTTTTAAAGGTCCTAATTACTGTACCGTATCTGCTTGCGCTTCTGCTACTAATGCCATCGTCGATTCCTTTAATTTAATTCGTTTAGGGAAAGCAGATATCATTCTTTCTGGAGGTTCTGAAGCCACGGTTACAGAAGCAGGTATAGGCGGATTTAACGCTTTAAGAGCACTCTCTGAACGAAACGATACACCAGAAACTGCCTCACGTCCTTTTGACAAAGATAGAGATGGTTTTGTATTGGGTGAAGGGGGAGGTGCAATCGTCTTAGAAGAACTTGAACACGCACTTGCTAGAGGGGCTACTATCTACGCTGAGTTAATCGGTAGCGGACTGTCCGCAGATGCCTATCACATGACGGCTCCTCATCCAGAAGGCTTAGGAGCACAATATGTCATGGAAGAAGCCTTGGCAGATGCACACTTACAAGCGAATGATATAGATTATATTAATGTGCACGGTACTTCCACCCCCATTGGTGATCCACAAGAGGTAAAAGCAATTGAACGAGTTTTTGGCGAACACGCTTATTCTCTCAATATTAGTTCTACAAAGTCTATGACGGGGCACTTATTAGGTGCGGCGGGTGCTATTGAGGCAGTGGCCTCTATTCTATCGCTTGTACATCAAAAAGTTCCTCCTACCATTAATCACTTCACAGATGATGAAGTGTTCGACCCTCGGCTCAATTTTACATTCAACGAGGCACAAACACGTAAGATTAATTATGCACTTAGCAATACATTTGGTTTTGGTGGACATAATTGTTCCGTTATCTTCAAGAAATTTGAAAAATAACTGTGCTGGTTTGGCGATACATTAAACGATCATTTAAGAAGTACTCTAATGAAGAAAAAAGGCTTAGTGCCGCTATAGAACGTATAGTAGGCGCTAAGCCTTTTAATCTGAACCTGTATCGCTTGGCGCTCCGCCATACCTCAGCTTCGGTTCAATCTAAACAAAAACGTAACTTTCGTCTCTCTAACGAACGTTTGGAATACCTAGGTGATGCTATTTTGGGCGCTATCGTGGCAGATTACCTTTATAAAAAATTTCCTTTTAGAGATGAGGGCTTTCTTACGGAAATACGATCACGAATTGTCAATAGAGAGTCTCTTAATAGTCTTGCCAAAAAGATAGGACTTTTAGAGTTGATTCTCTTTGAGGGGAGCCGTAACAATCGCTCCCACAAGTCGATGTCAGGAGATGCTTTAGAGGCCTTTGTAGGCGCTATTTTCTTAGATAAAGGCTTTAAGTTTTGTCAGCAGGTAATTATCAAGCGGCTCATCATACCACATATGGATATCCACAAGATTATCGCTACTAATACCAATTTCAAGAGTATTGTCATTGAATGGGCGCAACGCGAAAATCAAGACCTTCATTTCAAAATTATTAGTGAAAAAGGGAATCCGCAGAATAAGGAGTTTATTGCACAAATTACCGTCAATAAAGAAATTATTAGTAGTGGTAAAGGAGCTAGTAAAAAGAAAGCTGAGCAGGCCGCTGCTGAAAAAGCTTGTGAAAAACTAGGTCTTCTTTATTTAGATGATTGATCTGCTTATCCAGCTCATCTACTTCAGGACAAGTCATCGTTAGGATTTTTTTGCCACTGTTTAAATGCCTCCCAACAAATAGTTCTATCGTGTTGCGCCATGCCTATTTTTTGCGCCGGATGTTCCCCTCTAATAATCTCATATAAAAAAGCATCGTCAAAACCGATCTTAGCGGCGTCTTCCTGTGTACAACCATAATAGATATACTTTATCTTAGCCCAATGAATGGCTGCCAAGCACATAGGACAAGGCTCACAAGAAGAATAGATAATACAATCGGAGAGATCGAAACGTGCTAGTAATGCTCCTGCTTTACGAATTGCCATTACTTCTGCATGTGCAGTGGGATCGTTACGCTTAATGACTTCGTTGTGTGCTTTTACCAACACTTCACCCTTCCTTACGATGACTGCTCCAAAAGGGCCTCCTTCTTTTTGCGCTAATCCGTACTTAGCCTCTTCTGCTGCCAAGTGCATAAAGGCGCTTTGATATTCATCCATAATTATTGAGCATTATTTACAATTGTTTTACACTTAGAAGGGCGAACCGTGCGTCAGGGTGATTAATTTACGTACTACCCCTGGAAAAGGCCGCAGGCTATTGATCACCCAGTTGGTAGTCCACTCTTTTCCAAATAAGCTTTGTAGAAGTCTACCTGCTTTCAGTCTGGTTCGAAACTGCTGCTGCCAAGTGGTTTGGTATACCTTTTCTAAGGTTGACCGATCAATCTTTTTCGCTGCAAAATGTGCGAGTAACTCTCCTAGTAGTGCAGCACTATGCATGGCCATACTCATCCCATTGCCACAAAGTGGAGTAATGAGCCCTGCCGCATCTCCTAATAAGAGGAGATGTTTCTCTTGGGTAGTTTTAGGTACAAAACTAATATTCGAGATCGCTAGCGGCTTCTCATATAAAAAAGTACTACGCTCGAAATAATCTTTTAAATAAGGATTTCGATATAGTACTTGCCTTTCCATCTCTTTAATGTCATTATTGTAAGTACGTAAATTCTGTGCAGTAGTAAGGTAGCAGAGGCAATAACGATTTCCTTCTACTTTGGAAATACCACAATACCCATCCTTAAAGTTGTGAAGCTCAATTCTATTTGTGGGAAATCCGTCTACTTGAATATGATATTTTACCCCTATGTAATGACGTGCTTGCCGCTGTGTTTTCTGCAGAAAAGCACGTTTGAGTTGTACATCAAGATTAGCACGTTTCCCAAACGCTCCACAGGCTATGTCAACCTCATAAGTATCCCGAGGCGTACTAATGATGGCTTTTTCTGAGGTAGTTTCTAGTGCCTGTACAGCGGTCTGTTCGTGTACTTCTACGCCTGCTTCGCGGGCTATTTCTGCCAGCAAGCGATCTAACGTATAGCGACTTACCCCAAATCCTCCAGTGGTCATTTTTTGTAAAAGTTGGTTGCCATTCGGCGCTGATACTACGAGCTCGTCAATACGTGGCAAGTCCATAGAAGACAGTGGTACACCTATGCGCTGTAGAAAAGACCACGACTCCATAGCGATGTATTCTCCACATACTTTATGAAAGGGGTATTTTTTCTTTTCGAATAGTTGTACTTTCATCCCTTGTTTTGCACATAGTATGCTGAGTGAAAGTCCGGCAAGTCCACCACCTATAATGGCTATTTTCATAGGCTTTTTTCAGTATGGGTGTATATTTTTTCTAGGGCTTTTTTCCATAATAGTTGGTAAGGAACAATCTCAGCTTCCCAAGCCTCATCTGTTCTTACAGGCATTTTTTTCAACTCTTCGTAGGAAGCCTTAGCCTTGGCGATAATTACCTCGTAATTAAAATCATTTCTTAAGATGAGTCTTATTAGCTTCATCCATATCTTTAATCGCTGGTTTTGACCAGTACGAAAGTATCTCACATAAAACTTGTAGAGCGTGTCTATGTTTGCTTTTAGTAGAGAAAAATCTCTTTCTTCCAAGCAAATTAATATCTCTAAGTTGTAGATGGCTAGGTTAATAATCTTTCTCTTCAGCAAAAACTTATTAAAATATTGAGAAACCTGCGTAAAGTATTTAAGGTCTAGCTCATCGGCCATATAGGAAGCATAAGTAAGATACACGTCAAATAGCTTTTGTGTTTGAGGGGAAGCTTTTTGAAAGGTAGTCTGTTGCTGACAAAAAATAATACGCTCAGCAGCCTTTTTATAAGCTTCAAGATGTATATAGGCTAAAATAAGTATCTCTTCAAATAAGAAATAGTTGGGCGCCCCTACTTTTAGGGCCTTTAGATAAGTAGACACCCGCTCGACGCACTCGGTATATTTCTCCACTTTATATAAAGAAAGGATATACATATAGTTATTGTATTCTCTGGAAAATAAAAGTTCATTGATCTTTCCTCGCTTAATAAGTAAGTTTGCATCAATAGTAACGGTTAGTATTTTCTCAAAATTATTGGTGTATTCCCAGTAAGCTAACTGAACTTTGTAGTAGTACAAAAAAATATTATTAGAAAGTGTATCTTTCCAACTGGCTTTTAGTTTAAGAATAAGTTCGGGAGCCTGTTGTAGCGCCTCATTACGCTCAGCTACTGAACCGACAATCATTAAAAGAAAGCGTGCGGCTAGGTTTCTCACTCTTATTTCTTCTTGTATAGTTTTTTGTAATTGCTCAGTTTCTGTTTCATAATATTTATATTCTTTTGTATTTCTTTCTAATAGAGCAATGTTGATCAACTCATTTACACATATGGAAGCCATATGAGTAAATTCGTAAGCCTTAGCTAGGGCTAAACATTTTTTATAACGTTTCTTAGCCAGTTGGCGGTAGCGTGTCACATACAAGCCATGAGCTTGCGTGTATAACCGACTACATTCATATTGTGCCTTCTTTAATCTATCTTCTTGGAGTTTGTCACTTTCTATGAAAAGTAGTTGATTATGAAGCCGTTCTTTAAGGCGGTGCTTCAAAGTACGGTAAGAACTATTTATTTTTTCTTCTTTGTAAATTTCCTTACATGCTTCTTGATCATTTTTTACCTCATTTTGAATAATCTTTTGAAGTAAAATATGCTCTAGCTCATCGCTTTGGAGGTTATTAACGATGTTAGCCTCTGAAAAAGTATGCTTTTGCGTAATTAATATTAGCTCCTTTATTTCTTTCATGTAACAATTTTGCTTTTCACCTTTAACAAATAAAGACAAAAATTGCTCAAAATCAATAAAATGGAGCTTATAAATTTATTTTTTACTAAAAACTCTATGTAACAAACAGAAGAGTTTTTCTATTTACTCCAGTACATATTTTATATACCTTTACAATATAAGGAAGAGAGAAAAGCGACTATTTTATTCATTAGTGTTCAATTTTCGATTGGTATAATAAGAAAAACAACTATCTTTTCCCCCCAAATATATTATAATAAGACAAAAGCAATAAAAGTGAGTTCTCTGAGCTCACTTTTATTTTGTACCTACTATAAAGATTATCATCCTTAAGGTACTAGTGCGTTCAGTTCTTCTTCGTCTATTTTAAAGATACAAATGCGCGGGAAACGACCTGCCACGAAAGTACGCCCTACAATCACGGCTCCTCCATCACTTGTAAGTGACATACCTCCTATTTCAAAGTCATTGCCCTCCCCAAAAAACCGACTATTCAAGAAAAGTCCACTGGCTTCATCGAAGGCAGCGAGTTTGATCTGTCCATTTTTGGTGTCAGAAAGGTATAATAGTACAGGTCGATTGTTGACAATTCCTCTTCTGATGACTACCCGTGCATTTCTGGTTAGTTCTGGGAAGTCAAAACCTTGTATGGTGGCTACATCATTTGGCTCTAGATTAGGATCAATATCAGCTCTTGGAGCAATTATATTTTCTCCATCTACTTCATAACGAGAGATGGCAAAGGTATTGCCTTCTAGGGGTTCTAAAGCACTAAGCGCGGCATCATAACGTACGCCATTTAATACACCTGTTTGCTCACCACTAGTAGCATTAGCAAAGGTAAGAGCAATATTAAAGTTGTTAAAGCCATTAAAATAGTAGCTTCCACCTACTTCCCCTACAAAAAAAGGTAAGGGTTGGATTTGACGGGTAAGATGATTGTACAAGATACCCCCACTTCGTTCTGGATTTGTATCTTCAAATACATCATACTCCCAAGCTTCATCGTTTCCTGTCTTATAAAGGCGTGTACGACGATTGTCACGATTATAGCCTAGTACTAATACCTGATTATCAGAAGTCACCGCCGCCGCAAGAGGATAGTCCCCTAAAGGGTCTAGCGCACCACCTTGTACCGTCAGTGTTTGCTCGCCAACTTCTAAGAGTTGTGCAGCTGGATTATTAGCCGTCATCGCTACTACAAAGTCTTGCCCGTTTCTCTCTAAAATCTCTGATACAGGATTTACGTATTCTGTAGAGGTAAAATCCCACATGAAGTTACCTGCTGCATCGAGCTTCATGAGATACACACCTAAAAAGCTAGACGATTCTATATTGGTACTTCCAAGTAGTAAATAACCACCATCAGCCGTTTGTTTTACATCTTGTACATAATAGGCTCTGTCAAACTCATTATTATCAAAAATACGAGAGAACCTATTCTCAGGCGCAATTTCTCCATTTTCAGCAATGTCGCAGGCCACTGCAAGAAAGGAAATCAAAAAGGTAGCGAGGTATTTTCTCATAGAAATAGAAGGTACAATATAAATGTGAGGGTGCTTTTAATTAAGGTCTAATACTTCGATAATAACCAGTTCGCAAGAATTTCATAGGGAATACACAGGTAAAGGAAACCTCTATATTTTGTAAGGAGAAGTCGTCGAGGGCATCTCCGATACCGATCATACGGTTATCGCTGTAGCGATTTCTTCTATCTACTACATTGTTGAAACCGTGTTTGTACATTGCTTCTAAGCCTAAACGTACGTTACCAAAGTCGTAAGTAATACCACCACCACCCATCACACCCCAATTGGAGTTAATGAAGAGAGACTTAGCACCAATGACAGGGGCGTCGTTACTAATAGGATTGGCAGCGTTAGACGCGTTATCAAAGCTTGTTACTTCTCGAAATTTATCTGCTTTTAGCAAAGTCCCATAAAAAGCCCCTAACTGGACAAAGGGTCTGACGCGACTGTAGGTAAAGTCAGCGCGTAATAATAGTGGAAACTCCAAATAGTTGAGTGTAACTCTATGTTCATACTCTACCGCCAAGTTGTTACCATCACCTACCCAAGCGTACTCATTGGCATAGCCTAAATTCATATTGATATAAGTAGGCTGTAAAGAAACGGAAAATATGCTTTTGAAGTCGTAAGAAAGGATAAAGCCTGCTTGTATACCCGGCCTTTCAAAGCTTTCATAGTCTTTTTTGTAATTGTCGGGTATGCCAGTGGTGTTCGGCACAAACATTTGATACTCCTCCATGAGGTTGGCCTGGGTCACATTAGCCCCTACTTTAAAGCCTAACCACCATTGAGAATCTGAGAAACCATCACTGGCCACTGATCGGGCGCGTGTTTTTCTTCTTTTTCGTTGTGCTTCGGCATCGAAGCAAGCACAAAGGGTAAGTAGCATTAATAAGAACGCTACGTTACGTTGTGGTATGCTCATATTTATTTGTCAACTGATGAAAACCCTATTCGAAAGTAAGGCTTCTGCTAAACTTTTACTAATTTTTTCGAATCTTTTAAATAGCCGGCTTCAATACTATAAATATACGTACCTGACTTTAAATCACTCAGATCAGCTCTTACTTGATACTCACCAAAGCCTTTTACTTGGTTCATCAAAACCTTTACCAAATTTCCTTTCAAGTCATACAAACCGAGTTTTACGTGGGCAGGTTTGTCCATATAGAAAGAAAAAGTAGTTTCATTTCTTACTGGATTAGGATAACAAGCTCTTAAATTAAAGCGGGTCGATTGTACATCTTCTATAGAAGTCAGTATCGAATTAGGATTATAGTCGTAGTCTACAAATACGTCCGGGATTCTGGCTGCTTCCAAGCCAAACCAGTTTACCAAAATATCTGAAAATACATCTCTGTAGTCAATCAAGTCCTCTTGCCCATCAGGTAAGTTGCCTCTCTGTAGCGCATCGAGCTTGGCATTTTCTCCAAATACACCCGCTTTGTAAGGTCCCATTAAAAACATAGGAGCAACAGTACCGTGGTCACTTCCATAACTACCATTAGAGGCCGCTCTACGCCCAAACTCAGAAAGGGTACAAGTCAATACGCGATCTTCTACGCCTCTGGCTTTTAAGTCATCTTGGAAGGCTTTCATAGCTGCTGATACGTGGTACAACAAGGCAGCATGAATCCCCAATGTATTGTCATAAGACTCTACTTGCTCTACGTGGGTGTCGAAACCGCCAATACGTACTAAGTAGATTTTGGTCTGACATCCCCCCTCTACCAAACGTGCAATGATACGCAATGCACCAGAGATAGGATTCCGTAGTACGTTGTTAGGAGCAGTAAGCGGATATTCTGTAGGATAGGTAACAAATTCTTGTTGAGTAGCTTGATTATACACCTGCGCAAGGCGTTCGGCGTATTGGGTAGTATCTCGCTCTAGCCCTAGAATCCAGTCCATCTCTTGCTTGTACAAAGAGTTCTGTAACGCGGTAGGTGGAATACCTATTTTATCAATGTCTTCCTCTTCGTTATAACCTTCTAACCCTTCAATGAGATTGAAGAAGCCTTCTGGACTATCAATTGAGATAGCTGCGGGAATGGTATCTTCGGTATGGAAGCCTAAGGAGACTTCATTACCAAACTCTAATCCTAGCGGATCAGGCATTATTTCGTTCGGGAAGTCATCTGGGAAAGTATTACCACCCTCTTCATAGGCTAGTTTTAAGTAGCGTCCCATCCAGCCAGAGGTTACGCGATCGGTAGCGCCTCCACCTCCAAACCAAATGGCTCTTCCTTTAAAGTGTGAGCCATTCATATTGGCATAACCCACATTCTGAATGATCCCCAGACGCGCATTGTCGTAAAGTTCAATGAACCCTTGCATATCAGGATGCAGCGCGAGTTGCTTCAAGCGATCCATCTCCAAATATTTACGACCACCTGTATTGGGAATGGCAATGTTGGGGCGAAGGTTATAATATTCTGCGTAGCGATCATAAGGGATGACGGTATTGAGTCCGTCGTTACCTCCGTGCATTTGAATGACTACCAGTATTTTATCGTTGGTACTCACCCGCGCTAATTGATTCAAGGCGGGATAAGCCGATAATTGGTTGAAGGGAATGCCTTCGATCACAAAAGGTAAACTAGCAGCTAAGGCGGATTTTTTTATAAAATTTCTTCTTTTCATAGTCAGCAATTAGTATTGAGTACTTAGTATGAAGTAGTTAGTAATTGGTATCACGTTATATATTCTAGCCTAACTGAAATTCAGGCGTCTGTAACACAGCATTAAAGAGTGCTTGAAGCATGCGAGGTGCATCAGGCGTTTCATTATTATACTGAAACGCCCAAAACTGCTCAGGGGTAAGTGGCGCAGCATTTAGCCCCTCTCTTAACAGCTCTGATTTGAAGAAGTTAAGTCGCTCAGGTGTTAGCTCTGTATCTCTTGTCGATAAAGTGAACAGATACCGCACAATACGCTCTACGAAAGCATCTATATCAGTAGTTGCTACACTGTTAAATTCAGGGTTATCTTTCACAAAACTTAGCAAATCAGGCGGTGCCAACATCTCAATTTCTCCATTTAGATAAGTCCTCACAAACTCATAGCGGTTGGCTAACGTATTGGTAGTAATCCAGTTGCGTTGGAAATTGGGCGACTGATGATAGGGCTCGTATCCTGCCACATCGAAAGGCTCCATAAAGATGAAGTTCATCGGTTCCATTAAGCGTGTTAGCGCAGGCATTACATCATAAGCGGTTGCCTCGTCAATGGTATTCCCAAAGAATTGCATCACATTGAAGGTCATTTCTATGGGTGACTTGAATAGTACAGCGTAGTTGTCATCATCTACATCGCCAGAAGGTTCTGCATTCTCATCGTTGAAGAAATGACGGCTCATCAGTAAACGACGTAAAACAGGTAGCAGCCTAAACCCCCCATCAATAAAGTCGGTAGCAAGCGGCTGGATAACGTCATTTTCTATTTCGGGCGTAATCGTATGATATACAAAGAAGCGATACAGACGTGTTACGATGTACTCTGCTGCTTCTCTTTTGTCAAATATGTAGTCGATGAGTGTACTTAACTCTTCGGTGGCACTTTCTACAGTGGCGCGCCCATTGATTACCTCTGTAGGGGCTATCGTTCTCCCGAATACATTCTTCGTACTTGCATCGTGGCGAGAGGCTAACGTACCATTATCATTCGTACGAAGTTTCCCTATCTTCAAAAAGTTAGCACCATCAAGCAGTACATCTGAGTCAGTTAAGAAATCTCCATCTGTTTGCCAGCCAGTAAGAACTTTGGCGGCCTCTACAATATCATTTTCGGTAAAGGTACCGTAATCATCAGGGATGTTGGTAATTCTTTTACCCAGTGTGAATAACTCAAACAACTCTCTCGCAAAGTTTTCGTTCGGTCTACCTACATCGTTGAGTGTACCATCTAAGAACCTTAGCATAGAATTTTCTATGCACATGTAGTAAATCAATTCCTTGTAGGTACTGAGTGGATCGGTACTACCTGTTAACTCATTAACGATGTAGCGGCGGAGCATCGCATTCTGATAAAACAGGAAACGGCTATTATTCACTTTTTCTTGCTTGGTGGTAATAATCGTGTGCAAGAAAAAGACGAGTTTTTCGAGCGCTGTATTGTCACTGTACATGCGCCAAAGCCACCAACTCTTAACTAGTGATAGAAAAGCACCGTCGTTTACATCCTCACCGCTAGGGTAATTAGTCACCCAATCGAGTAGAGGAGGAAAGGTCACCGCGTTGGTAGGTGCTAAATCGAGCTGTTCTAATGCTGTGTTGATATTATAGCCCGCAAAAGTATTTACGGTAGCGATGTCGTAGCCAAAGGTAAGGCGTCTAAGCAAGTGCTTTGCTCGCCGTAAGCCTAATGTACCAGAAATAGGGGAAAGATCTGCCATACTTTAACTTTAAATAACTTCTAGTAGAGTATAATATGAATATTAATAAATACGATTTGATTATATGAATTGTTACGCACAATAATGATACTACTTTTCTTTATATCTTTGTGTAAAACAAAAGTAACTTACCACGTAATAAAAGAAGGGTTTTTACACACTAAGGTTTATCTTAAATATAAGTATTTCATTTGAAAAAGCATTGGTTATATATATTATTAGTTGCTTCTCTTCTTACATTGCTAGGAGCACTGGGTGTAAGATATTACTGGCAAACGCGCTCGCCCGTACGGCTCGACAATAAGTACGTAAAGATTATAGAGCAAAATGTACAACGGGAGTTAAAAATTCTTTATGCTGAAAATAATCGCATCAAGCGTACTTTTCAGGATAACAACAATACACCGTTGGTTGTACTTTCGCAGCAGCTCAAGCATCCTTTCTACATTTACAAAAACGAGCAGCTTGTTTTTTGGTCTGATTATCACTTTGTACCTGATTATAAGGCCATTGCAGGTCTTTATAAGGTAAGGTATACCACCCTCAATAATGGCCTATACGTAGTGCATCGTTCTTCTTTTGTTACGGGTGGAGGAAGCTTGATTGAGATTTTCTGTTTGCTCCCTATCTATTATCGCTACCAGATTGAGAATGCCTATGTAAAGTCAGATTATAATCGTGCTATCATTCCTTCGGACAATATTCGTATTCTAACACCCGAACAGCAGGCTTTGAGTAGTAGAAACCACATCTACTCTGACGAGGAGGTATATTTATTCTCCTTGGAGCCTACCGAAGAGTATGAGGCAGAAAACAGATCGCTATTGATTTTATCACTTGGCTTATTTCTTTTAAGTGCACTATTGGGTACTATTGTCGTAGTACAGAGTAGGGCTATTTTACACATCCGTCGGCAACACGAGTATGGTTTCTTACTTTTGGCAAGTTTTCTCTTTCTATACCGTTGGATATTACTCACCTATGCGCCCGAGATCGCTTTATTTGAATGGGACTTGTTCAATCCTAAACTGTATGCCTCCTCTCAGTGGTCACCTTCGCTAGGAGATTTACTACTCAATGTTACCCTGATCCTGATTCTTGTGATAGACCTCAGCAGGCATTATTACAAATCTAAGCTCTATTATAAAATTATCCATGGTGCGTATACCTGGAAGCTGGCTATTAGTTTAGGGGTTGTTACCGCTAGCTATTGGGTGCTTTATCAGCACTTTCGTACCCTCAGTACTATTTATACTGACTCTCAGATCAACTTAGATATTTCACAAGAGATTAATTTCTCCCTTCTTAAGATCGTTTGTATCATCATATTTGTGTTGCTTTCGAGCGCCTACTTTTTTTGGGTGAATCTTTCAGCGCGCCTTTTCATTCGACTCAATGTAGATAAGATAGCCCAGTCGGGGCTTATTTTTACAGCAGGTACTATTTTATACAACTTACTGAGCTTTCTGACGGGCACTTTCAACTGGCTGCTCATTCTGATTCACGGAATATACTTTTTGGCTATCGTTTACCTATTGTTGCCCAAGTTTTTGTATCGTTTTCGTTACCTTACCTCTATCTACTTATTTTTGGGTGCGTTGGTGTGTGCTATTTCGGGCACCTATTCTATCTACAAATTTGGCGAAACGCGTGCTGATATTAATAAGAAGAAGTATGCTGAATCGCTCCTCGACGAAAATGATCTCTACACAGAATTTATTTTGCTGCAAATTGGTCAAGATTTTGAGCAGGATGTACTTATTTAACAAGCTTTTTTAAGTCCGCTGGTAGCTTACATGAAAATCTTAGTAGAGCGTATTCGTCGTATTTATATCAATAACTCTTTAGAGAGTTACCAAATCAGTATTTTCTTATTTGATCTTGTTGGCAACTCGCTCAACCCTGAAAATGATGCTTCTTACAAAGACTTTATCAATCAATACCAAAGAAAAGATTTTGAAACGGACAATCCGCAAGTCTATTTTGTCAGTGAGACAGATGCCGTAGAGGGGAAATTAGGAGTCAACCTGTTGAAGCAGTATGTTAATTTTATTCCTATTGAGAAAGAGGGCGCGCTGATCGGCCATATCATTATTGATCTCAAACAGAAAAAAGACATTCCGAACAATGTATACCCTGAGCTACTCATTGACAAGCGCTTTAAGCAGCCAGAAGAAGCCAAAGACTACAGCTATGCTGTGTATGCTGACGGTGAGCTAAGGTACAGCTACGGTACTTATAATTATGAGAAGGATTTTAAGAAGAATTTCCTTCGTTTTTCTTCACTATATACAGAGGGTTATACGTACAACCAATACAAACACATTGGCGTACTAGGAGAAAAAAACCGTTTGGTGGTGGTCTCGTCAGAAGCCTACTCCAACAAGAATATCTTCACTAATTTTTCTTTTCTCTTTTTAGCATTGCTTTTCTCTATCATTGGGGTGCTAGCCTTCTATCACCTTAGAAACCCACACTTTAGGATTAAAAGTACTTATACTACACGTATTCAGCTTTACTTAAATATAGCGTTCTTTTTACCGTTGATTGTCGTCAGCGTGGTGACGCTAAGTTTGGTATCCAACACTTACGAGAAGGACCTTAAAAATGCTTTTATTAGAAAAGCCCAAAGTGCCAGCAATAGTATTGTTACTACCTTACAACAATTGATTAGCGAAGAGGTAGAAAAAGAGGACTTGATTAATGACCTATCGGGAGTAGCCAAATACAGCGAAACGGACATTAACTTATTTAATCCAGAAGGTAAACTCATTGCCTCCAGCCAGCCGAGTATCTACGAATCGGGCTTTTTGTCTACTTACACGAATCCAAAGGCTTACGCTGCTATTGTAGAGCAAAAGGAAAAAAGCTTAATGCTGGAAGAATCTGTGGGAACACTCAACTACCGTTCTGTGTATGTAGCTGTTCGCTCTTTTGATAACAATGAGCTACTTGGGATTCTCAGTATTCCTTTTTTTGATGCAGAAGATGAGCAGGAGAAGAAGATCATTAACATTCTTTCTACCATCATGAACATCTTTACCGCTACTTTTATCGTATTTCTTATTGTCTCCTATTTTGCATCACGCATCTTGACTGTTCCACTCAGCTTAATTACCCAAAAAATTAGGAAAACGAGCCTACAGAACGTCAATGAGCCACTAGAGTGGGACTCTGAAGATGAAATTGGCTTGCTAGTGAATGAATACAATAGTATGCTCATCAACCTCGATCAAAGTAAACAAGCACTTACTCAAAGTGAGAAGGAATCGGCCTGGCGAGAGATGGCCAAGCAGGTAGCCCATGAGATTAAAAATCCACTCACCCCCATGAAACTTTCGCTGCAGCACTTACAATTGAAGCTGCAAAGGGAATTTACCGATATAAAGCCTGTGATTGAGAAACCCTTTGAGACGATTTTGTCACAAATCGACACGTTGAGTGATATAGCGACCTCTTTCTCTAACTTTGCCAAGATGCCAATGCCCAAAAATGAGCGTTTCGATTTGGCAGAGACGCTACGAAGCACCGCGCGTTTACACAAAGATGATTCAAACACGCAGATTCTGTTGCATATTGCTAGAGGACGCTACAAGGTGTATGGTGACGAGCAATTGATGGGGCGAATTTTACTCAATCTTATCCTGAATGCTATTCAGGCGGTTCCAAAAAATCGTTTTCCAGAGATTTACATCAACTTGTTTATTACACAAGCACGGAAAGCACACTTAGAAATACGAGACAATGGGATGGGCATTCCTGAAGAGATTCGTGATAAGATATTTGTTCCTAATTTTAGTACTAAATTTACAGGTTCAGGGATAGGGCTCGCACTGGCTAAAAGAGGGATAGAACACGCGGGAGGGCGCATTTGGTTTGAAACACAAGAAGGCATTGGCACTTGTTTCTTTATAGAGTTGCCTCTAGCAGAGCATTTTGAATAAACTACTAACCATAAAAGTATACCTAGGTTGTAACTATCTATTACGCTTCGTTTTTGCAGGCTTTTTACTTGCTTTTCTTTTGGAGGCTTCTCCACTACAGGCGCAAGAGCGATGCCGATGGATTCGCACGTCTGCCATAGCGGCTCCCTTAGATACACTGCCTGTCTTACCTCAATCCTTGCGTGTACAAACGGATGGTGTAGAAGTTATTTATGATGCTCCTACCCAACAAGTACGTTTTAAAAGTACGCAAGGTACTTTACCAGATTCTATATTTGTTTGCTATCAAACACTTTCTTTCCCACTTACCCAAGTAAAAAGTCGACGCGATCCTACCAAGATAGACTCCAGTGGCTTTTTTGCCGATGTTAACCAAGAAGCAAGTCTCCTAAACCAATCGCAAGGCGAAAGAGAAGAAATATTCAGTACAGACAACATCCAGAAAACAGGAAATATTACTCGGGGTATTTCTTTTGGTAACCAACAGAATGTCTTTGTCAATTCTGCCCTCAATCTACAACTGGAAGGGCAATTGAGCGACGAAATTAGGATTACAGCGGCTATTTCAGATCAGAACGTGCCTTTTCAGCCAGAGGGAAATACCCAGCAATTACAAGAGTTCGACCGCATTTACGTACAACTCCAGAGTAAGAAAACCACCTTCATTGTGGGAGATATTCTCATGCAAAATCCTGCCTCTGAGTTTCTTCGTTTTTATAAAAATGTACAGGGTGGACAAATCAAAGTTAACTACCAGCCCATTGATAGCCTTTCTCAAGCGACTAGCGAAGCAGGCGTAGCCTTGGCCAAAGGGAAGTTCGCTTCGACGGCTATTACTCCGATTGAGAGTGTACAAGGCCCCTATCGCTTACAGGGCCCCAATCAAGAGCGTTTTATCATCATCATTGCTAATTCAGAGCAGGTGTACATTGATGGGAAATTGTTACAAAGGGGCTTCAACTTCGATTATGTGATCGACTATAATAATGCTGAGATTACTTTTAATCCTAATATTGTTATTACGCAGTTTACACGTATTCGGGTAGATTTTGAATACAGTGAGCGTAATTATAGTCGCGTAAATGCCTACGCCAGCCATCGGCAGTCTTTTGAGAAGTTTGATTTATTTGCCAATTATTATAGCGAGGCTGATAATCCCCGCAGGCCACTTCTTTTGGAGCTGTCTAACGAAAACCGAGAAGAACTAAGCCTCATAGGAGACAACCTCGAAGAGGCGTTTATCAATAGTGTTGACTCGGTGGGTTTTATTGAGAATACGATTCTCTATCGGCGTACCGATACTACTACCGTAAACGGAACATTTACAGATGTATACGTATACAGCACAAATCCACAGGAAGCTTTTTTCCAGCTCAACTTTACAGAGGTGGGCTTTAACAGTGGGAACTACATCTTACTTGAGAATAACATCAACGGGCGGGTGTTTCAATGGGTAGCGCCTGTCAATGGCGTACCACAAGGAAACTTTGAGCCTGTACAGGCAGTCCCTACCCCTACCCGACGACAAATGATCACGGCTGGAGGTAACTATCGCCTCTCTGAACAGCTACATTTTTTTGCAGAGGCGGCTTTTTCAGAAAGAGACCTTAACCGCTACTCTACGCTCGACGATGAAGATAACAATGGCTTCGCTTACAAGGTAGGTGTTCGCTTGCAAGACAAGAACAGCTTTCTCCCAAAATATAAATGGCGGGGCGGTGCTGATTATGAATTCAACGATCGTTTCTTTACCCCTATCGATCGCTACCGTAGTATTGAGTTCAACCGTGATTGGAACATTCCCTTAGATACTCTAGTAGAAACGACTGGGTTCAATGAACATATCGCTAATTTTAACATTGGTCTACAAAAAGATGTACAGAACCAAATCGATTATCGTTTCACGTACCGAAACCGAGGGACACAAGCAGACGGCTGGCAGCAGACACTGCGCGTTTACCAACAGATAAGTAAATTAAGGCTTCGTACTGATGCCTTTTGGATGCAAAATCAGCAAACAGACCCTTTATTAGAAAATAGACCACAAACCGCCGATTGGCAACGATTTAGTGCAGATATTGCTTATACACATCCTTCTTTTATACCAGGCTACGTGTATAGTTTTGATAGAAATAGCGTGCGATTGACGGACACAGATTCGGTGACTTTTTCGGCTATGAACTTTGAGGAACATAAATTTTATTTTCAAAGCGGAGATTCCCTCAGTACACAGATCAGTCTTGATTATGCCATTCGCTTTGATAACCTACCTGTAGAAGGAAGTTTGGAGAGAGCTACTGAGGCACAAACTACCAACGTTCGGATAAGTCGCGCTTGGGACAATCGTCATCAGTTGGCATTATTGGGTACTTATCGGCAAATTCAGAATCGTTTGGCCACCACTAATCAAAACTTTGAGGAAAACCTGATGACTCGCCTCGACTGGAATAGTATTTTTTTGGGGAAAGCGATTCGTTCAGAATTGGTTTTTTTGACTACTACCGGACGAGAACTCAGAAGAGAGTTTACATATATTCAAGTGGCTACTGGAGAAGGAACACATACTTGGCGGGACGACAACGGAGATGGTACACAACAACTAGAAGAGTTTTATTTGGCCATCAATACTGACGAAAAAAATTACATCAAGGTATTTACTCCCACCGACGAATACATTGTAGCCTTTAGTAATGACTTTAACTACCGCCTTAATCTACAAGCCCCGCTTTCTTGGAGAGATCAAGGCTTTCTCAAAAAAGCATTTAGCAAGTTTTCTAGTACTTCTTCCATTGTTATTCGTAAGAAAATCACCGACGACGACATTACCAGTCGCTTTAATCCCTTTGAAGCGGTAGAAGATTCTCTTCTATTGAGTACGCAACAGAGTATTCGGAGTGTACTTTTCTTTAATCGAAGTAACCCACAGTATGGTTGGGATATTGGCTACCAACGGGGCGAACAAAAACAATTACTCACCGATGGTTTTGAGACACGCGATCAAGAAGAATGGCAGCTCAACACCCGCCTTAATTTATTACAGTACTGGAACTTACAGATTACTGCCAGCCAAAACGAGCTCAGCAATAGTTCCGATTTTTTACTTAATAGAAACTATGATTTAGAAAGTTATACGATTAGTCCCTCGCTTTCTTTCCAGCCCCAAAGTGACTTCAGGATTACCGCCTCTTATTTATATGCAGACAAAAAGAACCTCGCTGAAACGGGTGAAACCGCTTTATGGAACCAATGGGGGCTTGAAGTACGTTGGAACAGGCTTTCTAAGAGGAATTTAATTGGTAGTTTCCGGTATATAAATATCGACTACGAAGGAGACCCTAATACGCCTGTGGGTTATGAATTGCTAGAAGCTTTACAGAATGGGGTCAATCTTACTTGGTCACTCAATTGGCAGCAACGCTTAGCGAATGGCTTACAACTCAACCTTAATTACGAAGGAAGGCGCTCGCCTGAGCAACCCATCGTACATATCGGGCGTATGCAAGTAGCAGTTTTATTTTAATGTTGTGCGTAACTAGATTTAGGCTTACTTTTGTAAAGTACTTACAAAAAAATTTGCGGTAAATACAATCATCTTTAAACGGCTCTTTGCGTCGACCACCTATTTATGAACCAAAAGTACACTCAAAAGGCATATCTAAAAGTCTCTATTTAGGGCTTAATCTATTGATTATCAGCGCTGCGTCGATCCCAAGGGGAAATCGTATTACTGGAGGTCGACGCAACCGCTATGTAACTCTCAAGAAAAATACTTGCTTTAAAGCCTAAAATCGGCTACTTTGAGTATTAAATAAACGGCTTTTAATCGCACCATAAGGAATTGAAATTACAAGCAAACGCCGTTAAACTGAATATCGCTTGGGCTTTTAATCGCACCATAAGGAATTGAAATTTTGCATTTTGGTTGTGAGAGTAGTTAGCTCTCCGTCTTTTAATCGCACCATAAGGAATTGAAATCAAAGTGCGTGTAGAAGTTTCCCCTGACCTTACAGTACTTTTAATCGCACCATAAGGAATTGAAATCGAGTTTCAAGGTGACGGCACGCCAATTACGGGCATCTTTTAATCGCACCATAAGGAATTGAAATCTACAAAGGAGTAGTGTTTTTGTATTTTTACGATCACTTTTAATCGCACCATAAGGAATTGAAATGTATAGCAAAACGATCAATTTGCTTGATGGGAAACTTACTTTTAATCGCACCATAAGGAATTGAAATCTGCAAGCAGAACATTCGAGCTCACGAACGTGAAGGACTTTTAATCGCACCATAAGGAATTGAAATTAGGCATTAACAACTTAGATGAAGGGATAAATACTGTCTTTTAATCGCACCATAAGGAAATGAAATGAAGTAAAGAAGAAAGCATACGAGCCAATGATGAACTCTTTTAATCGCACCATAAGGAATTGAAATAAGAAAGGTTATAAGACAAGAAGCCTTACTCGCTGACTTTTAATCGCACCATAAGGAATTGAAATTCTGGCGACAATTATTAGCTACAATATTCAACACAAGCTTTTAATCGCACCATAAGGAATTGAAATTTTTATCTGGAATTTAATTCCATATTTTTTTGGAACTTTTAATCGCACCATAAGGAATTGAAATACGTTGTCTGAGAGATCAACGAACGTAGTAGTACGACTTTTAATCGCACCATAAGGAATTGAAATTTGTGAAAGCAAGAAACTTACTGATCTTGCTTTCAACTTTTAATCGCACCATAAGGAATTGAAATTAATGTTCTCGCCATTGACGACGCTAGAGTATACCATCTTTTAATCGCACCATAAGGAATTGAAATTCAAATCTACCGTTCTGGGGAAGTAAACCAATATGGTCTTTTAATCGCACCATAGGGAATTGAAATTCAGAAAGTATAGCGTTCACCACGTCAAGTATAGCTCTTTTAATCGTACCATAGGGAATTGAAATTGATGTACGGAACACGAGTGCGGAGATATTTCTTCTTTTAATCGTACCATAAGGAATGAAGGCTACTACTTTCAGTCCTTCAACCCCTCAATCCCTCAATCTTTTTTCACTCATTCTCACAATCACTCATTCACTTCTCCATACTTTTTCTTACTTTACTTCGTTCTGGTAAAAACTTTTAATATTATTAACTATGAAAAAAATGAATAGGTGGCACTTCCTCTTGGTCTTAGCACTACAAGGAAGCTTCTCTTGTACTGAACGTACCGAACAGGCCAGTGAAATTCCTGAAGTACTTACAGAAGAAAGCGACTATGGGAGCCTACTCCCCTCTAAACGTTATAAAGAAAATTTAGTCGCGAAGCTTTATAAAGAGGCGCTAGAAAAAGACCCTCAACTACAAGACATTGAAGCCGACGCTGAAACGCTCAGAGAAGCAACCTCAGACGCACTAGCTGATTACCAAAAATATACTTCCCTTAATGAGCGATACTGGGAAGGAGCAGATCGTTACCTACAACAAATACAAGACTCTAGTCTGAGAATGACTGTCGCCACTACACTAGAAGAGGCGCGCACACTTTACGAACAGAAAATATCAAGCGGCCACCAGCAAGCGAATACCATTTATATGCGACAGCGACAGTTGCAAGATCAGTTGGTACTCCTTAAACTAATGGCTACTTTACCCATGATACAAAAATACCAGCAAAAGGAGCAGCCTTCTATGAAAGCCGCACAGCAAGTGAGCAAGCAGTATCAAGCATTAATGAAAAGGATAGCCGCTTACAATAGTAAGCAAGTAAAGCAACTTGAGTTAAGTAGTATGAAGTAGTGAGTACAAAGTAGTGAGTATCTTCTCGCGCGGGTGTCTTCGCCCGTGTGAGTCTATGAGGTGGGCCTATGACCCGTAGAGGGAGGTGTATTTCAGGCAAGATGCCTGATAGATAGCCGTCACTTAGCAGGAGCCAAGCGACAGCAGCAGTAAATCGCCTAAAATCACCTACATGGCAAGAGGCTATCGTTGAGAGCCATCTTACATCTTTTAAAGTTTGGTCACTTCAAAAACACTCACTTTTCACTTCGATAACACCTCATTAATTTCTAGCAACTTGAGTTACCTAGTAAATAGAGTTGGGTAAAATAGGCGTTCTATACGGCTAAGATCGCTGTAAAGTTATTATGAGCTTATGGAATAATTACAGCCCTCTAAATAATACCGCTGATTCGAGGTAATGAGGAATGGCCACATTATGCCAGCCTAATGATGCTTCTATACTATGTTTAAGCGCCTCTGCCTGCTGTAATTCACCGTGTACAATGAACGTCTTTTTAGGCGCTTCTTTAAAGTTTTGGAGCCAGTTAAGTAATTCATCACAGTCTGCATGCGCAGAGAGTCCTTTGATGTAAGCCACATTGCATTTGACATTGACCCAAACCCCAAAAATCTTTATCATCTCTTCTTGGTCAATAATTCTTCTACCACGGGTGCCCTCTGGCTGAAAACCTACAAATACCAAGGTGTCGTTTTCACGAGGTAAGCGATTGTACAAATGATGTAGAATGCGCCCGCCAGTACACATACCACTGGCTGAAATAATGATGGCATTGCGTTGAATATTGTTCAACGCCACCGACTGGTCTTGGCTGTTGAAATAGTGAATGTTTTTATGCTCAAACAAAGACCGATTCCACACTTGATTAAGTTTATGGTATTTGAAGTGCTTTTTGTAGAGATCGGTTACGTTGATGGCCATAGGGCTATCTAAGTAGATGGGCACATCTGGAATTTTCTCTTCGTCGATGAGTTTAGTTAAGTAATACAAGAGAGTTTGGGTACGTCCTACGCTGAAGGCTGGAATTAAGACACAACCTCTTTCTTCAAAGGTTTTATTGATAATTTTTGCCAATGACTTTCCTGGCTCATCCATGGGATTTTCTTTATTCCCGTAGGTAGATTCAACTAGTAGAATATCCGCTTCCTCTATCGCTGTAGGATCGGGCATTACGGGCACATCGAAGCGCCCAATATCGCCTGAAAAGACGATCTTATTCTTGTCTTCTTTATTTCTCGCGTAAATATCCACTGAAGCGGCGCCGAGGATGAGTCCAGCTGGTCAGAAACATACTTCTATACGGTTATGAATAATGACCTTTTTATGCATCTCGCAGGGACGGAGATAGGGAAAAACGCTCTCTGCATCTTCTGTTCCATACAATGGCTGAGGCTTTTCGTGTTGCGAGTAGCCTTTTTTAGCAGCATAAGCAGCCTCTTCTTCTTGTAGTTTGGCGGAGTCGAGCAACATAATTTCAAGCAGATCAGCCGTCGGTGAGGTACAGAATACATCTCCTCGAAAACCCTCTTTGAAAAGCCTCGGTAAGTAACCAGAATGATCAATATGGGCGTGAGTAAGAATTACGTCGTCGATTTCAGCCGCTTCAATGGGAAAAGGCTCCCAATTACGGGTGCGTAATTCTTTTAATCCTTGGAAAAGACCACAGTCGATCAATACTTTATAATCGTCTATTTCTAGTAAGTATTTGGAACCTGTATCAGTACGAGCCCCTCCCAAAAACTTTATTCTTATGTCCATACAGTATGCTTATGTTGCCGCGAGCTTACGCGCGTTTAAGTACATAAGTTAGGAGGAAAAGTAACTTTTTACAATGTTTTGAGAGAAATTCATCCTGCTCTTTAGGATTCATCAAAAAGGCGTAATTGCTTAGATGATGGTTGCTTCACAAAGCCTTTGTTTGTTCTCCCACCGTATTGCCACGACTCTTTTTGTTCTTTTTCGATGAGCTTTTCAAGGTTATCCTCTGGCTGGAAGTTTTCCTCTGCCTTTTGGGCGATGGTCGTCAATTGTTGAATCGCTTTTTGTTTTTCTTTTTGCCCAATTTTAGCCAAATCTACCGCTTTTTTGAGCGTGCTTACGGTTTCGTCGTAAACGTAAGTAGGTACAGGAAAAGGACGGCTACGCTTTCCGCCGTGTGCAATAGAAAACCGAGCAGGATCAGAGAAACGCGAGGGCGTTCCGTGGATAACTTCACTTACCAATGTAAGCGATTGTAGCGTTCTAGGACCTAAGCCTTTAAGTAGTAATAATTCCTCAAAGTCATCTGTTTGGGTAGCTTGCGCTAACCATAAGATACTACCTAGTCTTTTTAAGTTTACATCTTTGGTTTTTACCTTACAATATTGAGGAAGTTGCATTTGTTTGATCTCTCTCAATATCTTTTCAGGACTTTCTTGGGTGATGGCTAGAATGCCCTTTTGCGTAGCTTGGGCCTCACTAGCAACCAAATTGAGAATCTCTCCTTGATAGTTTCCACAAACAGCCGCGTGTGGCTCATTCACAAAAGAAGTAACTGCCTCAGCGTGCCAGTGGTAACGACGGGCACGTTTATCTTCAGGACGCATACCTTGTTGAATGACCACCCAATCGCCTTGGTCGCTTACGATAAAGTTATGTAAATAAAGTTGAAATCCGTCTTGCAAGGCGGTATTGTCTACCTTGGCGGCTAGTTTACTACATCTTACTAAGTACTGTCCATCCAGCCCCGTCTGATCCGCTAGGTATAGCAGTTCAGCAGGAGTTTTGAGCGATTGTTTTCCTTTTCCTCCACAAACATACAAGCCTAGTTCTTTGACGTGGGGATTGATCGCCGCTTTCAGCGCACGGGTAACAGCCGTCGTTACTCCAGAAGAGTTCCAGTCCATCCCAATGACTGCCCCAAAGCTTTGAAACCAAAAAGGGTCTGAAAGTTTGGTGAGTAGCATTTTATGACCATACTCCGTAAGAATCGCCTCTACAATGGCAAGGCTGAGTCCTTTCATTCGTTCAAATAACCAGTGGGGAATGCTCCCTCCCATTAAGGCGAGATCTGCGGAACCTACTTGCTTCATAAGGATTTATTTTTTCGTGCTTCTTTCCATGCTAACAAATATTTTACGGCAAATGATTGGTAGGGAAGCCACTTTTTAGTGAGGTTTTTAAGGGTCGTTTTCTTTACATCTTTAAGTGCGTACAAGTCTTGCGTAATTTGCTTTAGATGATAGTCATCATAAGGACATACGTTAGGTCTTTCAAGGGTATAAAGCAAAATCATATCGGCCGTCCAGCCGCCTATTCCTTTAATGCCTGTAAGTTGATTATGCACCGCAGCATCGTCCATAGTAGTCCAGTCTGGCTCATTTTCTTGAAAAAAATGTAAGGTATTGTGTATTGTTTCGTATTTTCTGGTAGAAAGTTTTACCTCTTTCAGGGCTTCTTCAAAAGTAGGGAAGTTAGTAGGTGTAAGTAAAGATAGGTTTACTGCGCCAAGCAGCTTCTCAAATAGTTTTTTTGTACTTCTGTAGTGAATCTGTTGTTCTACAATACAGCTCATCAAATCGTGAAAAACGTTTCGTGTACTGACAACTTGTGGGAAGGCAACGGTTTCTATAACCATTTTCATTACCTCATCTTGTGTGGAGAGGTGTTGCTTAGCCAAATCAAGCATATGAATAAGTTTTTAGGGTTCTGCTACTTCTTCTGTACCAATTAAATTATTGATTTTTTCCATCAGCCTCGTCAGGGCTTCCACTTCTTCTACACTTTGTATAAGCGCTATTTCTTTACGGTTATGCAGTTGTAGTTTGAGGTCATAAAGCAGTTTATTCTTCAACTTTTTCTTGAGTATAAAAGCTTCCTGTATCTTATCCACCGACCATTTAATAGGTTTCCCCCACCACAAGGGCTTATGGCGAACCGTAAAGATATATTGATTGATTTTAAATACTGTTTTATTACGATAGCCTGCAATGGCGTAATATAAGCTGGGTAGTCCTATCAGCAACATAAGACTAGGTAATAAAAAGAAAAAAGCGGGTGCTTTAGTGGAAGAAAATAAAAAGACTAAAAGTACTATGGCGAGTAAGTTCCAAAGGATTGAGAAGATCAGTACAAACTGAAATAAGCCATTCCACCAACTTTTTTCAATGACTACTTCTCTTTTAGTTTGTGCGAGTTGGTAACTCTTGGAGATAGGAACAAATATTTTTGTTTTTTCCATGATTGCTAGGTTCAATAAAGGGTCGTTAGGGCTGATATATAGCAGTAGTCAGATGATTACAACCTAACTACTGCTACTGTATTTCAACTGCCAGTTGTATACTATCCTACTACCGCTTGTCAATCTTTTGGCTCATCGCATCTGCCATTTTTACTGCTTCAAAAGCATTGACAATACCACCTGACACACTTAACTCTCCAAAAGGCACCATCTCTTTGTTATCAGAGCCGGGTAAGTTTACTTTGGTTTCTCTGTACTTTACCGAAGACTTCATAAGTATTTCTTTTACTTGCTTCGCAGATAAATCGGGATAGTAAGACATTACCAACGCAGCTACCCCAGAGGTAGTAGGTGCTGCCATACTGGTACCGCTAAGGGCTTTGTACTTTTGGTCAGGCACTGTGGCGTACAGATCGACCCCTGGAGCAAATACATCCACTTTTGTGCTGCCGTAGTTAGAAAATTCAGCCGTAAATTCAGACCGATCTGCCTTCCAAGAAGAAGCACCAATCTCGAGCCAGTTAGCTGCACTAGCAGCCTTTCCTTCACGATAGTTTTTATTAGGGAAGTTATTGTTTCTTTCTAGGTCTTTTCCATCGTTTCCAGCCGCGTGCACCAAAAGCACCCCTTTTGATTCCGCATAACGTACCGCTTCATCTACCAGTGCTTTATGAGGAGAGTAGCTTTTACCAAAACTCATGTTGATGATCTTCGCGCCATTGTCTACCGCGTAGCGAATGGCATTGGCAATATCTTTATCTCTTTCATCGCCATCGGGTACCGCCCTAATAGACATAATACGCACATTATTGGCTACCCCTAGCATGCCTATCTCGTTTTGGCGATTGGCCGCAATAATACCCGCTACGTGGGTACCATGGGTAGCATCAGGACCCGTTACATCGTTGTTACCGTAGTAACGTTCTTCAAGGTCGCTGTAGTCATCTCCAACAATGTCACGCGGGTCGAAGTCAGGATTATAGCCATATTGTAGGGTGTTGCTAAAGTAATCTTTGGTTTCTTTCATCACTTCCTCGTTTTCAATTCCCATCATATAAGCATAGTTATAAATGCCCTGCGAGCGTTTTATCTCTTCTTCGGTAGGTTCTACAGCATTTACTTTATCAAAGGTCAGTTCATCTGTTTTCAAGTACTTTTTCAAGAGCCCTACCGACTGGATGTACATAGTGTAAAATTGATCAAAGCCGCGTTGTTGTTCTTCAATCTCTTTACGTTTTTTCTCAAAGTCCTTTTTTACTTCTTGGTAATAAGCGTACTCCTCTTGATTTTTCTTAATGAGTTTACTATCGGGGGTAGCCTCACCATACTTTGCCTTTAGGCGCACGTACTCTCTTGTGAGCTCATAAGAGTCTTGCTCCACATTCTTTCCATCTGCCCCACCAATGAAGTTCCAGCCGTGTACATCATCTACATAGCCGTTTTTATCGTCATCTTTTTGGTTTCCTGCTACTTCGTCTTCATTTACCCAAACAACATCTTTCAGGTCTTCGTGTTCGATGTCTACACCTGAATCGATGACGGCTACAATTACTGTCTGTCCTTTTTTATTTTTTAGAAACTTGTACGCTTTTTCGGTACTGACGCCTCTTATCTTATCATCGTTTACATCGAGGTTGAACCAGTTCTCTGGTGCTTTCTCTTCCTTAGTAGTATCTTGAAAAGCGATCTTTTTCAAATAATTGGGTATTGCCCACAACGCACTTGTTTGCAAGCAAATCAGGCCTAATAAGCCTATGTGTTTTATACTCATGTGTATTACTATTTATGTATATCAGTTATGTCTATTGCTTTGTGTTGGGTTTCTTTGGGTGGTACTGGATCATAGCCGCTTCCTCCCCAAGGATGACATCGACCAATGCGCTTTAAACCAAGCCAAGTACCTTTTAAGGCGCCGTGTGTTTTTAGTGCTTCAATCATGTACTGTGAGCAAGTAGGGGTGTACCTACAAGCCGCTGGAAACCAAGGAGAGATACCCCACTGGTAGATGCGGACTAAAGTAATCAAAAAGTATCTCAATAAGGTAATCATCGCTTTGGTCACTTATTTTTTAACGGTTCCTTCTACCCCTATGTTTTTTCCTTGTTGGTAGATATTGTTGGAACGCTCTACATCGGCCATCCGTTCAGTTGGGTCTATCTCTATGGCTACTATCTCACTGGCAGGATGGTTGATCGTCCAAGTGTAAGTAGGATACACCCAACCCCAGTCGCTTAGTATCACTGTTTCGAGGGCTGGCTCTGTATTTTCTTGTTTTTCTCCACGCATAATTTCTAGTGGGATATAATAGCGTACTAGCTTCCCTCCTTTTAAGGTGACCCACACATCCAAAGGCATCGGAAATTTTCCTACTTTCTCTAAAGTTACTTTCGTTTTGTTGCCTTCGCCATATACATACTTAATCCCGTAATCAATCGTGTGTGTGGTCTCAATCCAATAATTAAAATACCAATCTAGCTCCATGTCGGCTGTTTTTTCCATGACCCGTTTAAAATCTGTAGGGTTGGGATGTTTGAACTTCCATTTTTCAAAGTAGGCTTTCATGCCCTTTAAAAAAGTCTCGTATCCTACAACGTAACTCAACTGATGCAAAAACAAAGCGCCCATGGCGTAGCTGCTAATGCCATACGTTCTGTTCTCCTCAAAATGATCAGCATGGGTACTCAAAGGCTCTTGCTTGCCTGACGCGACTAGAAAATAATAAGCACGATAGTTCCCTGCAAAAGGATTATCGGCATTGGTCTCAAAGAGCTGATCCATCACGTAGTCTTCCGCATAAGTCGTAAAGCCCTCGTCCATCCAAGGATACATCGACTCGTTGGTAGCTAGCACACCATAGTACCAGTTGTGAATGGATTCGTGTACTGAAACTCCTACCAAGCTATGCAAAGCGCCTTCACCTACCACGAGCGTTGCCATAGGGTACTCCATTCCTCCATCACCACCTTGTATAAAAGAAAATTGCTTGTAAGGATACTCTCCAAAAGTTTTATTCATTAGGTTAAAGGACTTTACCATATAACCTGGAAGTTTCTCCCAATTGGTGGCTACATTAGGCTGGTAAAGAAAGTGAAGTACCGTTCCATTCTCTAGCGTCCGTTGGGTATGTACATAGTCGCGGTCGGCCGCCCACATAAAATCGTGTACGTTGGGGGCTTTAAAGTGCCACGTAAGACGACTCCCTTTTGGCCTTTTCACGGCTTTGTCCGCTGCCTGATAGCCCTTTCCGATATCTTGGGGATTCTGTAAATAACCTGTCCCTCCTAAAGTGTAGGCTGAGTCGATGGTGATTTTTACGTCGAAGTCGCCCCATACACCATGAAACTCTCGCCCAATATAGGGATGTGCATGCCACCCTTCATAATCGTACTCAGCCATTTTAGGGTACCATTGCGACATAGAATAGTCAATGCCCTCTTTATTATCTCTCCCAGAGCGACGAATTTGTACAGGTACTTGACTCTCAAAGGTCATTTCAAAAGTAGCGGTACTATTCGGTTTAATAGGCTTATTAAGCGTCACCTCCAAGATAGTTCCTACTACTTCGTAACTTACCGCCTTCCCATCGTGCTTGAGAGAAAGTACTTTATGGTAGCCTATTTCGTCTTCTTTTAGTTTTGAGATACGATCTTTTACCCTTGCATCAGGATCGGCAATGGTACGAGAGCGTACATCCATCATACTATTGGGTTGAAAAGCATTAAAGTATAAGTGATAGAAAACCTTATTGAGTGGATCGGGAGAATTATTGGTATACACAATTTTCTGTTTCCCTTTAAATTGATGTTTACTTACATCAAAGTCGACTTCCATTTCATAGTTGATGCGTTGCTGCCAGCGTTCCTGTGCGGGAAGCTCTACATACAATAATAACAATCCAATGAGTAAAACATAGATTTTTTGCATTTGCTTATAAGGTATTTTTTAAGTGAAAACAACGTAGAAAACGAATGTTTTCTACATTTAGTATTAAAAATCTGTATTCTCGAAGTCTTTGTACATCAAACTGGGTTGTACACCCTTGTTATGATTGTATTTGGCACTGGTGTATTTTTCGTACTCTCCTTCTATGGCATGGTAGTAGATTTGGCAAATTTCTACATGAGGGTAGATACGAATAGGCTGCACACAGAAAATCTCTAAAGTCCAATAGCCTTCGAAGCCAACATCACCAAAGCCTGCAGTTACGTGTACAAACAAACCTAGCCTCCCAACTGATGAACGCCCCTCAAGCATCGGAACAAAGCGATGCGTAGCCGTATACTCTTTGGTTCTCCCTAAATAGAGTGTGTTGGTTTGAAGTACCAGTCCTTCTTCCGGAAGGGTTATTTTTTTATAGTGATTGGGTTGTTTCATATCCAGCACGTCTTCTTCATAAACCAGCAACTCATCGTGTAAACACAAATTATAACTATTCGGGTTGAGTTGGCTGGGATCGTAAGGCTCGATGACAATGGCGTCGCCTAAATTTTTTTCAATTTCCTTGCCTGAAAGAATCATAAGCGATATAGATTATCTATTATTCAGTGATTACAAACTTAGTGATAAATGTTGAATAGTCGTATTAATTTTTGTGCCTTGCACTATTTTTATAAATTACAATATTTGGTTTAGAATACGGGGAATAGTACATTTACAACTTCGTTTTTCATACAGTACAATATAATACGCTTATAGCTTTCAACACCAGAACTTTATAGCTATTTATGAATACCCCCAATCCTACCCGCCCTGCGCACCCAAAAGGCCTTTATTTACTATTCTTAACAGAAATGTGGGAGCGCTTCGGTTACTACCTGATGATTGGTATTCTTTTCCTTTATATGACGAAAGCAGATGGATTGGGCTTAGAAAAAGGAAACGCCAATGACATTTATGGCACTTACTTGGCACTCGTGTACCTCACGCCCTTTCTTGGAGGACTACTTGCAGACAGGGCTTTCGGCTACCGTAAAACCATCATTTTAGGAGGTACGCTTATGGCGGCGGGTTACCTTACCCTTGTCATTCCGGGAGAAAACGCTTTTTTCACAGCTCTTTTTCTTATTATTATTGGGAACGGCTTCTTTAAGCCTAATATTTCTACTTTATTAGGAAATCTCTACAACGATCCTGCCTACGTTGCGCTGAAAGACAGAGGCTATAACATCTTTTATATGGGGATCAATGTAGGGGCTTTTGTGTGTAACTTCGTAGCCGCTTACTTGCGCCAAAACTATGGTTGGGGCTGGGCCTTTGGCGCAGCAGGCGTAGGAATGCTAATTGGACTGGTAATCTTTATTGTTGGGCAAAAGCAGGTAAAAGAGGCAGATGTGCTCAAGCCTACACAACCAGAAGATATGCCTTTAGCGCGTATATTTAGTACGATTATCCTACCCGCTTTGGCGGCAGCCTTACTGGGTTACTTTGCTTCAGGATTATTAGGGATGAAATACCTGTTGGGCTCAAAAACGAATGATGCTTTCCTATTTGCTTGCGTACCTATTATATATTTCTTTGCGCGCATTTACTACAAGGCGCCTGTAAAAGATAAGCGACCGCTAGGCGTACTTTTCTACGTTTTTGGGGTCGTAGTCATTTTCTGGATGATCTTCCACCAAAATGGTAATGTCCTAACTACTTGGGCGGAGGAATACACGCATCGTGAAGTACCTACCGCCATAGAAGCAACCGCAACGCAATTAAAGTTGGTAGAGGAAGTGGAGGCACAAATACAACTCGTTCCGAAAAAGGATGAAGAGGGTCGAGTAGTGATGTACAAATGGGATACGGTAAAGGTAGGTCGCTACCCAGTATACTTAAAAAATCTATCGAGAGAGGAATGGCCCGCACAAGGGGAAAGCTTAAAGCTGGTTTCTACTGAGATTTTTCAGTCTATTAATCCAGGTTTTGTTATTTTACTTACTCCACTCGTCATCGCTTTTTTTAATTTTCTGGCTATGAGAGGCATGGAACCTTCCACCCCTGCTAAAATTGCTTGGGGCTTATTGATTACGGGGCTTTCTACACTTGTCATGATTTTGGCAGTAGCCGCTAGTGACAATGGCGTTGAAAAAGCTTCAGCTTGGTGGCTGATTACTTCCTACGGGGTGGTCACGATTGGAGAGCTATTTTTGAGTCCGATGGGCTTATCCTTGGTTTCCAAACTAAGTCCCCGCCGGCTCACTTCGCTAATGATGGGAGGATGGTTTTTGGCCGTGGCGATTGGGAATAAACTGAGCGGCGTAGTAGGTCATATTGGGGCTAATAGTGACGATAAATCGGTTGTCTTCTGGATCAACTTTTCGGGAGCTATGTTTTCTGCCTTGCTCCTCTTTATTATGCTCAAGCACTTTACACGCATTACAAAAGAGACTACCGGCCGCCTTTGAATTGATTGAATAGACATCAAATAATTGAGATATTTTAAAACTTGAATGATATATGACAGACTATACCCTGGATAGAAGTTTCTTGGGCCATCCTAAGGGCTTGGCCATTCTTTTTTTTACTGAAATGTGGGAGCGCTTTAGCTACTATGGCATGCGTGCCCTACTCGTCTTGTACATTAGCTCCTCTTTAGAAGATGGCGGCTTGGGCTGGACCAACGCTGAGGCGATCGCCTTGTACGGTTGGTATACCATGCTAGTGTACGTGATGTCCATTCCAGGGGGTATTCTAGCAGATCGGGTATTTGGGCAGAAAAAAATGGTGATTATAGGGGGCTTTTTGTTGGTGGCAGGTCACTTGGTACTCGCAGTAGACCATATCTATGCTTTTTTTGCAGGTCTATCATTGATTGTACTAGGTGTAGGCGGTTTAAAGCCTAATATTTCGACCATGGTTGGAGGTTTGTACAAAGAAGGAGACATTCGCCGTGACAAGGGTTTTACGATTTTCTATATTGGGATCAATTTAGGGGCTTTTATCTCTTCTATTCTAGTAGGTTGGGTAGGTGAAACTTACGGTTGGCATTATGGTTTTGGCTTGGCAGGAATTGGTATGTTGATTGGGCAAGCGGTATTTCTATGGGGTAAAAGATATTTAGAAGGTATCGGTGAGTACGTCGCCTCCTCTAAAACAGCAGGCGTTGATATATCGAAGCCACTGACGAAAGAAGAGAAAGATCGTATGGTAGTCTTATTTCTTTCTTTCATTATCATTGTTGTCTTTTGGGGCGCTTTTGAACAAGCAGGTGGTTTAATGAACATCTACGCTAGAGAGAAAATAGACCGAGCCATTAACTTCTTAACTATCAGTGAAATTCCCGCTAGTGTGTTCCAATCGGTAAACGCTTTCTTTATCATTACCTTAGGGGCTTCGGTGGCTTCTTTTTGGGTAATATGGAAGCAAAGAGGAAGAGAGTCTTCTTCCCTCTTCAAAATGGCCATTGGGACGATCATTATGGGTTTAGGCTTTTTATTTATGGCAGGGGCTTCGGTAGAAGCAAGTGCTGAACCTTTCGGAAAAGCGGCGATGTATTGGCTTATTTTGGCGTATTTATTCCATACTGTGGGAGAACTTTGTGCTTCGCCAGTAGCGCTTTCTTTCATTACTAAACTAGCCCCGCTCAAATACGCCTCTATTATGATGGGGGTTTACTTTGCTGCTACAGGATTGGGTAATAAAGTGGCTGGCTTGATTGGTGAGTCGGCACAAACAGAACCGATTGAGATGACCTACGCTGGTACTCCTCAAGACTTAAAGCCTTACGAAAGTAATTATCAAAACATACAAGAAGACAAGTCGATTAGCTTTAGGGTGCAAATTTATGAGGCGGACGGACAACTTGTGATGCAACACCTCGAAACCCAAGCTGATATGCGTGCCCTCTTCCAACTAGAAGAAAAGAATTTAACACGTCTCAAGGAGATCGTAGAAGAACGTGACGCTATACCCAACGCTCCTTTACATGCTTCCTTAGAGCTAGAAAAAGACCTAGAGGCTAAAAAAGTAAAGGAAAATAAAGGCGATGGAAAAGACTATGAGGGGAAAATACGGGTGATGGAAGTAGAAAACGAAACTGAGCTCAATACCTTTATCTTCATCACTATCTTTACGGTAAGCTTTGGTTTACTGCTAATCTTCTTCCTGAAACCACTGAAACGCTTGACACACGGTGTAGAAGAGAGAGAAGCTTAAAGATAAAAAGACCTAGCGTACCTTTTACCGCTAGGTCTTTTTACATACAATTAGAAAACACTATTTCTCAATCAGTTTTCCTCTCGATTTACTGACCATTCTACCCCATTTTGCGATTTCTTCCAACATAGGAATAGTAGAGCGTCCAAATTCAGTGAGGGAATACTCAACCTTTAGAGGTGGTTTTTTAGTGTAAACCTTTCTACTTACTAAACCATCTTCTTCTAATTGCTTTAACGTTATAGAAAGCATACGTTCCGTGATTTGTGGACAGAGCTTTCTCAACTGACCAAAACGAAGGGTCTCTTTCCGCAAATACCAGAGCACCACCGTTTTCCACTTCCCGCCCATAAAACTCATACTAACATCCATCGCACAATGGAAAGTTTTATCATTTAACTCTACTAAAATTTCTTTATCATTTAGCCTCATAATCAGCTTTTTAAAATACTATCAAAAATGATAGTTATTGCATGAAGAACAAACTATACATAGCTTTGCTACTATAGATAATATAGTATAAATAAACATTAAAAACATGAATATAGCAATTTTAGGAACGGGAAGTGTAGGTCAAGCTTTGGCTAAAAAGCTCTTAGAAAAAGGTCATAACCTCTACATTGGGACAAGAGATGTAGAAAACACAATGAAGCAAACTGAAAGTGATGCTTTTGGCAATTCGCCTATCTCTTTTTGGATTAAGGAAAATCCAGCAGTAGAGCTTTTGCGTTTCAAAGAAGCTGTTGAGAAAGGAGAGGATTTAATTGTGTTTTCCATGAATGGTCAATACGCCCTGAGTTGTTTAGCATCAGTAGGAACCGATCTGCTTCACGATAAAATCCTGATGGATATCTCTAATCCCTTAGATTTTAGCAATGGCTTTCCTCCTTCATTATTCATAAATAATACTGATAGTTTAGGCGAGCAAATTCAAAAGGCGTATCCCAATCTCAAGGTAGTCAAAACACTCAATACCATGAGTAATCCTATTATGGTCAATCCTAAGGCACTCAAGGGGGATCATACTGTTTTTATGAGTGGTAACGATGATGAAGCCAAAGTAAAGGTTGCCAGCGTCTTGCAAAGTTTTGGGTGGGAAGCACACAATATTTTTGATTTAGGGGACATTTCGACGGCTCGAGGAACTGAGATGATGCTCCCAATATGGTTGAGGTTATTCGGCAAACTTGAGACACCGTTTTATAATTTTCACGTAAATACTTTACAAGCATGAGTAAACGCATAGTAGTTACAGGAGCCACTGGAAACATTGGTAGTTTCGCTACCAAGCAGTTGCTAGCATTAGGGCATAAAGTTCGAACAGTGGTTCGGTCTCAGGTAAAAGCAGATAAACTGAAAGAGGCAGGAGCTGAGGCTGTTCTCGCCAACTTAAACGATTCCATACGTCCTGCCCTATTTGAAGATACTGATGCTGCGCTACTAATTAATCCAAGTTGCTAGTTATAGATTTAAGAATCTAAAGATGGTATAAGC